>ENA-ORTD01000190-ORTD01000190.1-human-gut-metagenome-genome-assembly--contig:-NODE-190-length-66915-cov-3.539560_pt1 | contig 66915 bp, 66 predicted proteins | sample MGYA00241907_ERZ509178 | MGnify/ENA primary metagenome ERZ509178 (study PRJEB26280, sample SAMEA2338793) | human gut metagenome | biome: human gut; feature: human-associated habitat; material: faeces...
ATTTTACAAATGTATTGAAACAAAAGAAAAAAGTGATTGCTCATGTGGTAAATGAATTTCAGCGTGTATATAAAGCCAAAGACGAAAATATAGAGTACGAAAAAGAATTAAATGCAGAACTTGCTAAATTACAAAAGACAAGACAAAAATATATGGATATGTACACGGATGATCTAATCTCCCGTGAAGAGTTGAATGAGAAGATTGGCGGTTCTCGTCAGGAGATGGAGCGGATAGAAAATGAACTTAAGATGGTATCTTATCATTTAACCAAGGGAGAACAGTTAGAGAACATTTTAAATAATACATTTAAGGAGATTGAGGACATCACAGATGTACACCAGATGACCAATCAGCAGTTAAAACGATTGATTCAGAAGATAGAAGTAGATAAGGAGGGAAATGTAGATATTTATTTACGCTTGCTTGGTGATCTTGGGTTAGATGAATCTGTATTAATTGAAGAAAATGAAACCGTTCTAAATTGTGACGACCAAACATAAAGACTGCACCGACCGCTTGGAGCAGATCAACCCGACCCTGGCGCAGAGCGTCCGCAAAGTTCTTGACGTGAACAAACAGGAACGCCACATCCGCGGCGGACTTGCCACCCGGGAGAAATATCTTCACCAGCATCGGCACGCAGGATAAAGAGAGTAACAGAACAAAAAGCTCTTATGATTTCGGACATCAACGAGTCGATTTCATGGGATAAAAGATAACAACAGAACAAAAAACTCCGCACAGATATTCTGGAGAAGCATCATATATAGACGATTCATTCGAATATCCTTGCGGAGTTTTTATACAACTAATTATTTCTAAGAATTATGATGTCTCGAATTGTAAAAACACAGCCTTCATAATCACAAGAACAACATCACCAGTTTAAAGATCCAGTTGGCGGCGACCCCGGCGCAGAGTCCACCGATCGTGTGGCTTAAAATTGCCTTTCCGGTCAGCTTGTTCACTTTAAGTGAAGACATCATAGCCACATGTGTGCTGAGGTATCCGCTCCAGCACATGCACATTGCAGTGAATACGGCTACGTCATTGGCGAGGACGGTTCCGGCTTCTGCCATGTGCGGTACTAGTCCGATTGCGGCACCGGCAGCACCGAGTGCCGTGATCGGAACGGAGATTCCGGATGCATCTGTGAATCCAAAAAGCGGTGATAAGATGAATTCAAGCTTCTTTCCAAGCCATGGAAGGAAAGCGATTCCTTCATAAGCGGCACCGGTGTAAGTTCCGTCTGCAGATGCGCCGTTGGTTAGCATCATGACCAGTGTACAGATGGTGATAACGCCCGGGATGATGGCAAGGCCGACATCCACACCGTTTTTACCACCCTCAAGAAGTGCCTCGATGGCACGTCCGCCGATGCCTCCGTCACGGATCTCGCGGGTATTCATGATGGCATCCATGTCTTCATGTTCTTCGAACTGTACGCAGTATTCTTCGGTTCCATATTCTTTCTTGGTGAAATGAAGCATGATGCGAACACTGATGATACTGCCGATTATAGCGGAAAAGTTACCGACCAGTACAGCAGTTCCAGCGTGTCCACCTTTTAACTTCAGACCGATCATGAATGTACTTACAATCAGTCCCATTCCGAAAGATGTTCCAAGGTTCGTTAAAGCCGGAAGCTGGAATTTCTTGAAATATTTACGGAAATTCTTATCTTCAGCAAGTCCCAGGATTGCCGGATTGTCGGACAGATAAGTAGTGATTACACCGAGTGCTGCGGCACCCGGCAGATTATAAAGTGGCTTCATCAGCGGTGACAGTAATTTATTCACCATCGAAATGACACCGAATTCTGAGAACAGTCCTGAAATGGCTCCGGCAAGAACCGCGATTGCCATAATATAGAAGACTGTCTCAAGAAGCAGCTGGTAGCCGGTGTTCATCAATGTGTTCAGCATATTGACACCGCCCATTTTCATACCCATACCACCGAAAATTCCTAAAAAGATTGCCAGAAAGACGAATCCTTCAAGACTGATGGATTTTTTTGTTCTTTTGTTTCCCATAAAAAACCTCCAATATTTTATACACGTATTTTATCCAAGTTTCCCAGCTTATATAAAACGCATAGTAATAAGATACTATATAATTAAATGGAAGTCAATCATTGTTTACAAATTGTGCATATAAGATAAAATGATAGTGTATAATAAAAATAAATTATGCATAATTATTGTGAATTGAAAAAATTTTATTGAAATGCTAATATAAAAATGGATATATTAATAAAAGAGATAAATAAATCGGATGTATGAAATGTTGTTAAAAATTACAAAAAGTTAAAATTAAGGAAGAGAATGAAGGAGGACAGCAGACTGTGGCAACAGTTGGAGGAAACAGACAGGAAAAGAGAAAAAGGATTATGTCGTATTTCATCAATGCGACAATTGAATTAATGGAAAAAGAAGGAATTGAGAATCTGACGATCAGGAAGGTTGCAGAACAGGCAAAATACAACAGTGCAACGCTGTATCATTATTTCTCTAATCTGGATGAACTGGAATTATTTGCAAGTGTAAAATGTCTGGATGAATATATGCAGGAAACGTTGATACACAAGGCCGAGGGAAAGGATTTTCAGGAGTGGTATCTGGGACAGTGGCGCTGCTTTTGCAGACATTCGTTCCAGAGACCGAGAATCTATAACTTCTTATTCTTCAGTCCGGAAGGGACACAGAACCTGAATGAGGTTTTCCGGAGATATTATGAGATTTATCCAAATGAAAAGGAAGAAAAGACAGAAGATTACGAAGGGTTTTTGAAAGAAGGAGATTTCTTCAAACGCAACGAAGATCTGCTAAGAGATGTGATCAGAGAAAGAAATTATGTGATATCTGAGCAGGAGATCAAAGAACTGAATGAAATGAGTGTGCTGATCTATCGGGGAATGCTTGCAATCATGCGAAGTGACAGGGACAAGCCGACGGTAGACGAGGCGGTGGATAAGACAGTCAGATATCTGGCGAAGACACTGGATGCGTATCATCTGGGATAGAGTAAGATATAATCTGGAAGGAGGTATTCCACGTGAGAATAATTGTCATAGAAGATAATGAATTATATAAGAACGAACTGTTACAATGTCTGGAACAGGAAGAGTCGGATATAGAGATCGTGGGGAGTGCGTCCAACGGGGCAGAAGGTCTTGCGCTGACCGAAAAACTGATACGGGATAATCTCACACCGGATGTGATATTTACGGATGTCCGGATGCCGGAGGTGGATGGATTCGAGATGATCGAGGCATTGCAGAGAAGAGGGATATCCTGCAAAATTGTGGTTACAAGTTCCTGCCCGGAATTCCTTTATGCGAAACGCGCGATGGAACTTGGTGCTGTAGATTTTCTGGTCAAACCGTTGAAAGTCTACGAGGTGCGTAATGTACTGGGAAGGCTGAGAAGAGAGCTGGAAAGCGAGAAAAAGTGGAAACACATTCTGAATCTGGAATACATTTTCCTGAATGCGATGGCTGGGAAGATCAAAGATGATCAGCAGATAGGAGACCTTATAAAGGAAGGATACGGAATTGCACCGGAGGAACGGATTGGTGTTCTTGGTATCGGCATGAGTTCTAATTATGAGAAATATAAAGAACAAGTGCTGCAGATGCTGAAAGAATTGGAAATCTTCAATCAGCAACAGGATTTCTGTGCCTATACCATCGAGATGTACGGACGTCAGAGTTTTGTGGTCCTTTTTTATCATATGGGAAATGAACATGAGACCTATCAGTATCTGGAACAGACGATTGTTCCGATGATCTGCAATACGGTGCGCGGAAGGGTGATCTGTACATGGGCGGTCAGCAACGGATTCGGCAATATGTACGAAGCGGTCAGAGAACTAGATCATGCGGCAGAATGGAATCTGATATTGAAAAAGGGAACATTGATCTGTAAAGAAAAAATACAGAAAATTGCATTATATCCATATAAATATCCGGTGAACCTTGAAAAAGAAGCCAAGGAAGCATTACTGAATAAAGATGCGAAACGATTGAAAAAAATATTTTCCAGATACCGGGATTATTGCAGGGAACTTCCATGTACCCCGCAGGAGGCCAAGGAGGGCTGTATCCGTATTGCACTGGTTCTGATCCAGATGGCAGCGGAAACCGGGGCGGTACAGGCACAGAGAAAAGGACAGACATTTCTTCAGCGGATTTCCAGGGCAAATGGATGGACAGATGTGGAAGAAAAAGTGGATACTTTTTTTGAATATCTGACGAGCAAAGACGAAGCGGAAAACGATATGAGTCTTCTGATTCAAAAGGCACTGGAGAATATCCGAGAATATTATGATCAGGGTATTACATTGGAAGAGATTGCAGAAAAGCTACATGTGACGGAAGAATATCTGAGTACTCAGTTTCGAAAAGAGACGGGACGGACATTTACAGAGACGATCCGTGGGTACCGGATTGAACGTATAAAAGAACTTCTGACGGCAACGAACTGGAAGCTGACTAAAATTGCGGAACTGGCAGGTTATACCGATCCGAAATACATGAGCCGCGTGTTCAAGGAAGAGACTGGAATGTTGCCACTTGAATACCGGAAAAAGAACGGTTAGATAGTGAAAAACATTAAAAAAATGCATTTTCAGTCAAAAAAAGTCATCCTTTTTTAAATATTTCCCCCTTGTGGAAATGCATGAGAGTGTTAATATGGTTCCGATAAGAAAAAGGGAGGGACCAATAATGAGTACGAAAAAAGTTATTTTTTCGAATCCGGGTGATGTGATAGATTTTGTAAAGATCGTAGAAAAATATCCTTTTGATATGGATATGAAACGGGGTAGATATATTGTAGATGCAAAGTCCCTGTTAGGTCTTATGAATCTTGGATTTGACCAGAAGATCGAGCTGAAAGTATATGATGAAGAATGCGATGATCTCTGGAAAGAGCTGGATAAATTCGTAGCTGCGTAGGGTTGCAGTTATGTTGAAAAGGACGGACAATAAAGCGTCTGCAGTCTGACAAAAAAGATACCGTGGGAATTTTTAGTGAAAATTTTAGTAAAAATTTCTGCGGGGATGGGATATTGTGTGAGAAGAATCCTCAGCGTATAATAAGAGTATACGTTGGGGGACTTTTTTGTATACCAAAGTATGCAAGAAAAGCCGCCAGTGGCAGGATTTCTGTATTGTTATGCATTCGGAAGAAGCTGCCGGTGGCAGGTACTGTAGATATATAAATATTACGGGAGAGGAAAATGGAAAATGGGAAAAAGCAAAAAAGAAAAACGACAGGCATATTTCTTTGATAATAAAGCACTGTTGGCATTGATCCTGCCGTTAGTGGTCGAGCAGCTTCTGGCGGTACTGGTTGGAATGGCGGATTCCATCATGATCGCAAGCGTCGGCGAGGCGGCGGTGTCGGGAGTATCGTTGGTAGATCAGATTATGGTGCTGTTGATCAATGCATTTTCAGCACTGGCTACGGGAGGAGCAGTCGTTGCGGGGCAGTTCCTGGGACAGGACAGACGGGAAGAAGCCTGTAAGTCGGCAACGCAGATGGTATGGTTTATCACGATCTGTGCAATCGGCATTACAGTGCTTGTATATCTGGGAAAATCCTTTATTTTACATACAGTATTTGGAAAAATCGACCAGGATGTGATGCATCATGCAGACATTTACCTGCTGATCGTGGCGGCATCGATTCCATTCATGGCACTGTATAACGGAGGAGCGGCGATCTTCCGTACAATGGGCAATTCGAAGGTAACAATGCAAATATCGATCATCATGAACGTTATTAATATAGGAGGAAATGCGATCCTGATCTATGGTTTTCACCGTGGAACGGAAGGAGTTGCGATTCCGACACTGGTGTCAAGGATGACGGCGGCGATTATTATAATTGCGCTATTGTGTGATGAGAAACGGACACTTCACATAGAACGGACCTGGCGTTACCGAATTAACTGGGAAATGGTTAAGAAGATTCTAAGTATCGGTGTGCCGAATGGCCTGGAGAACAGTATGTTCCAGCTTGGAAAGATTATCGTGCTCAGCCTGGTATCGACATTCGGAACCTATGCGATTGCGGCAAATGCGGTGTCAAATGCAATCGCATTGTTCCAGATCCTTCCGGGAATGGCAATTACGCTGGCAATCACACCGGTTATTTCCAGATGTGTGGGTGCGGGTGATTATGAACAGGCGAAGTATTATAATAAGAAATTAATGCTCATTACTTATGTCAGTATGACTGCGATGGTATTATTTATATTCTCCTTACTGCCATTTATATTAAATGCATATAACCTGTCCGATCTTACAGCAAAGACGACGGCGGATATCATACATTTCCACGGAATCGGTGCGATATTTATCTGGCCGGTTGCGTTCAGCCTGCCTGCGACGTTCCGTGCAGCGGGTGATGCGAAGGCATGTATGTACATTTCGAGCATATCCATGTGGATCTTCCGAATCGGATTCAGTTACGTGCTTGGAAAATATATGGGAATGGGTGTATTCGGTATCTGGGTTGCGATGGTGATCGACTGGGTATTCCGGGCAATGTGTTTCGTGATCCGGTATTTCAAAGGAAGTTGGAAGAAAAATGCGATTGTATAGGATAGAAAACGTTTGTCAGCAGATAGTTGCTAGTTATGATAGAAAAAGTCTGGTTTATCGGAGAAAAGATAGAAGTCCCTTGTAAAAACGGGACTTCTATTTTATAATAAAGGTTAGCCATATAGAAAACAAATAGGAGGAAGTTCTTGTGAAAAAAGAATTAGTAATTGTCATTGACTTTGGTGGACAGTACAATCAGCTGGTAGCAAGACGTGTCAGAGAATGCAATGTATATTGCGAGATCTACTCATATAAGACAGATATTGAGAAGATCAAAGCTATGAATCCTAAGGGAATCATCCTGACAGGCGGACCAAACAGCTGTTATGAAGCAGATTCCCCGACATATAAAAAAGAATTGTTCGAACTTGGTATCCCGGTTCTTGGATTATGTTACGGTGCACAGCTTATGATGCATGTACTTGGAGGAAAGGTAGAATCCGCTCCGGTACGTGAGTATGGTAAGACAGAGGTGCTGGTAGATAAGAAAGATTCCAAGATTTTCGAAGGTGTATCTGAGAAGACCATCTGCTGGATGAGCCATTTTGACTATATCTCACAGGTTGCACCTGGATTCGAGATCACAGCACACACAGCAGACTGCCCGGTCGCAGCAGCTGAGAATACAGAAGCTGGATTATATGCGATCCAGTATCATCCGGAAGTACTTCACACAGCAGAAGGAACTAAGATGTTATCGAACTTCGTATTAGGTGTCTGCGGATGTGCAGGCGACTGGAAGATGGATGCATTCGTAGAGAATACAATCCGGGAGATCCGCGAAAAAGTCGGCGACGGAAGAGTACTTCTTGCACTGTCAGGCGGAGTAGATTCTTCAGTGGCAGCAGGATTGTTATCCAGAGCTATCGGAAAGCAGTTGACATGTGTATTTGTCGATCATGGTCTTCTCCGTAAAGACGAAGGTGATGAAGTAGAAGGTGTATTCGGACCAAATGGACAGTTCGACCTGAACTTTATCCGTGTAAATGCGCAGCAGAGATATTACGATAAATTAGCCGGAGTAACAGAACCGGAAGCAAAACGTAAGATCATCGGTGAAGAATTCATCCGTATCTTCGAAGAAGAAGCCAAGAAGATCGGTGCTGTAGACTTCCTCGCACAGGGAACCATTTATCCGGACGTTGTAGAAAGCGGACTCGGTGGAGAATCCGGAGTGATTAAATCTCACCACAATGTAGGCGGACTTCCGGAGCATGTAGATTTTAAAGAAATCATTGAGCCTCTTCGTGATCTGTTCAAAGACGAAGTACGTAAGGCAGGATTGGAGCTTGGAATTCCGGAGAGACTGGTATTCCGTCAGCCATTCCCTGGACCTGGACTTGGAATCCGTATCATCGGTGAAGTCACAGAAGAAAAAGTTAAGATCGTTCAGGATGCAGATGCTATCTATAGAGAAGAGATTGCTAACGCAGGTCTTGATAAGAACATCAACCAGTACTTCGCAGCACTGACAAATATGAGAAGTGTCGGCGTTATGGGTGATGAGAGAACATACGATTATGCTGTTGCTTTAAGAGCAGTAACAACTGTAGATTTCATGACAGCTGAGGCTGCTGAAATTCCTTATGATGTACTGAATAAGGTGATGAGCAGGATTATTAATGAGGTTAAGGGAGTTAACAGAGTATTCTATGATCTGACTAGTAAACCGCCTGGAACGATTGAGTTTGAATAATGTAAATGTTTGTCCACAAACCTTATTATTCAGTTTTTGTAAAAATGAATAGCCAGAATATGACTAAGGTTCAGAATCTACATAATAGTAGGTTCTGAGCCTTATAATTATATTTTGGAGAATTACGGGTAACATGTAAAAGATATAATATAACTAATATTAGAATATCAAAAAACATATAGCAGGTAGTCTATGAGATTACCTGCTGTTTTTTGTATATGTAATAATATTGATTGTAAAAAAATAAAAGTAAAACATTAAAAAAAATATTTACACACAAACAAAGCAGTGATATCATATAGACATATAAGGGAGGGAAAGCTGTATGTATACATTGGAGGATTTGTTTGATAGACGAAGTCCGGTAGGAACACGTCTGGAACAGATTTTAATGGAAAAGAAATGTACTAAAGCAGAGTTGTCAAAGAAGACAGGGGTTTCCAGACCGACAATAGATAAGGTTTTAAGTGGAACTATTACCAGCAAAAAAAATTATGAAACACATATGTCAAAAATAATGAATTATCTCCAAATAACACCAGATATTTTATTGGGAAATAATGCATGCAGTTCAAATAGAGTGCGTGAAATTCGAAGTATAATAAGAATATCTACAGAAAAAATGGCGAGTGCGACGGGAATTTCTCAGGAAAGATTACAACAGATAGAGGCCGGGGAGAAGGCAACAATCACAGAACTTAGGGAGATTGCGATGCAGCTTCGTACGAGCACTCATGTTATAACAAATCAATACTTTTTTGAACCACAATTTAGTGAAATGGAATATTATATGGATATGAAGGATGCACTTGATGAAATTAGTGGATTTTGGGGACATGTAGGAATCAAGTTATGTGGAATTGACAAATATATGTGGTATCCAATTAACAGTAATACACGAAAGATGATATATAAGGGCATTGATGAAGAGTTAATGGTGATTCCATGTATGAATAATAAGGTATTATTTTTGAACATGTCAAATATAGAAGATATCACCTTAAGTGACTTTGACGCGGATACACCTAGTGGGAAAAATTGGGATGAGCATGTAAGTTGCGGAGAAATTCCATTGGTAGTATATGAGGCACTTGAAGATTATGAAGAAAATAGTCAGGTGACTTTATATAATGATACTGAAAATTCCACCGAACTGTATAAATATCTTATGGAATATGTTCGGAAAAATGGATGGACAGAAGAAGATATTTTTCAGTTGTTAAATACGTCTGTATTTTATTACCTTGATGGAAGAAAGAAAAGTACAATTATTGATTTTTATCAAGACTCAGATGATATTATCGAAACGATAGAGATGGTTTATGGATATGATTTTACTGATATAGAACAAAATTTTATGTTTTATATTGATGCGCACGACGAAACAGAAAACTTTGTAAATTTAAAGGGCATTTCGATGATGGAATTGCCACTGTTGAAGGTGGAAGAAGAAATTTTCAGGAGGAATGATCAATGAATCCAAAAGATGAAGTAAAATTTGAAGATATAAAAAAGTTAGTAAATGCGTCATTGGAAAAATTCTACAAAAATGACAGGGATTTAATTGAAATGTCCAATGAAGAGGACATGATTTCTGAACAATGTATGGTTTTTCATATAGGAAGTTACATGAAAAATAAAATGAATACACTTACTAAGTTTCAATGGGCTGATTTAGATTGTGAATACAATCGGAATATGAATGATCCTAAAATGATGCGTAGTGACAGAAAGATTATTCCTGATCTGGTAATTCACAGAAGACGAAGCAATAGAAATAATCTCCTTGTGATTGAATTTAAAAAGAAAAATGCTGAAACTTATGATAAAGAGAATGACAGAAATAAATTGATGTATTTAACTGATCAAAAGGAAGATTTTAAATATAATTTTGGACTGTTTGTTGAATTGGGCAGTCATGAAGTGTATATGGAAGTTTATCAGGAAGGAAACCTGCAGACAAAGTTGAACTATAGTATCACATATTAGTACTGTACATGGGCAGATGGTTGAATGGAGACAATGGAGCAGAAATCAGAGACGGATGAGTTACTGAAATGTAAGTAAAGTAATCTGGCATAGATAAGGTGTTTCGAGCGGATAAAATAAGCTTCAAAAAAGAAATGAGAAAAAAGAAAAGAGGTCATACCGATGTCACAGAAAAACCATAAGATGACAGATGGTAAATTACTGCAGACGGATAAGAAATACGCTCAGTTAAAATTAAAACAAAAAGAAAAGATTGCAGAATGGATGTTTCAGGTAACCAGAGACTATTATACAAAAAATTACACATTTCCAAATGACAGACAGATAGAAAAAGTGGTGAATATAGTTTATGAAAAAATCGAAGAAGCAGAGATCTGGGTTCCTTATGGAGAAGTGCTCAGGCATTATAAATCTAAAAGGTCAGCTATTAACAGGCGTGTAAGAAAAGAACTGAATGAAAAGGAAGAGAACAGAAACGAGAAAGTCTGTTTTATGAATATGTGTATGGTACAGGATGATAAAGGAAATGTATTGGCGTTGGATAAGGTGAATGACAGTTATACCGGTACAACTTTTCCGGGCGGACATGTAGAACAGAATGAAATATTTCAGAAATCCATAATCCGGGAAGTGTGGGAAGAGACGGGACTTACGATTGAGTCGCCGAAGCTTTGTGGTTTGTATCACTGGCATGAGGACGGTGTACATAGCGTGATTATGTTATATAAAGCAGAAAAATTCATCGGAGAACTGAAAAGTTCTGAGGAAGGACAAGTATATTGGATCCCGTTAGAAGAACTGAAAACCAGAGAACTGGCTACAGGGATGAAATATGTGTTACAGATTTTAGGAGCGGATCAGGTGAATGAGTGTTATATGCATTTGGAATCGGAAGGGTATGTAGGAGATCTGTATTAAAAATAAAAATATAATTTTTCATGGGAAAATCAGACCTTGAAATATGAGCAAAACAACTTGTAGATCAAGGCCTTTCGTTGCCATGGCAAAAGTTTCGACTGTTATATATTGTAGAAGGATTTCCAATAGTATCTCTGGAAATTATTTTTCACTATCAGAAGTAACATTTGATAATGCCTTTGCATAAGCCGTGAGCCGCATTAGTTGAGCCGCGTTTAGAGTTTTGCATGTTTCAACGAGAGAAAATAGCGCTGGAGTGTCACTTTGTTCAACGACTAGTCTATTCGGACTTGAATCTGCAGATTTTCCAATAAGATAATCTGTAGATGTTGAAAAAACTTCAGCCATTTTAGAAATAATCTGTATAGAAGGGTTACGTGAACCGGCCTCGTATCGCAGATACGCAGGTTGAGAAATCTGAATTCTTTTGGCAGCCTCTTGTTTGGTTATCCCTAGTTTCAGTCGACATTCTTTTAATCGTTCTTTATCTAAAATATCCATTGCTTTTACTGATACTCCTACTATGATTGAAATTTTGATATTTATATTTTAGCATAATCAGCTTGACAATACCATTGGTATATGAAAAAAATAATATACCAATGGTATATATGCGGATTCATGAGCAAGATAGTCTGGAAGGTATATACGTAACTGATTGGCAAGGGGTGATAATCATGCCAACAATATTAGTTGATTATGAGAATGTAAAAGGTTCTAATGGATTAAAGGGAACGGATGTGTTATGTAGAGATGACACTTTAATAATCTTCTATAGCAAAAACTGCGGAAAAATACGATATGATTATACAGGAGATTAAAGAGAGTGGCTGTGAATTCCGGGTTATAAAATTAAAAGGTACAGGAAAGAATGCACTTGATTTTTATATTGCGGCAGAATGTGGAATCATTAGTGAAAGAGGAGAAAATGAGATTGCAATCATAAGCAATGATAAAGGATTTCAGGCCGTTATTGATTTCTTTGGAGCGGATCAGAATGCGAATCGGATTCAAATTGTCAAAGCAGGAAATATAGAAAATGCACTTACATTATTTCATGCACCGGAGGATGCAGAGAGAAGAAAGAAAATACAGAATCGAAAATTATTATTAGATTTGTCTGCAGAGAGTGCCCGGATTGAAGAAGGTAACAGAATAAAAAAAGAATTGAAAAATATTCTGACTGGAACAGAATATGAATGCAAATCAGCGGAAATTATTGATTTTGTGAGTGCAAAGAGACATCAGGGGAAGAAAGACTTGTATATGGGAGCACTTCATCAATTTGGCAGAAAAGATGGCAGGAAAATATATCAATTATTAAAGCGTAAAATGAGTGAATGACAGGAATCATAAAGTCATGATTTTTGGCTGTTCTCTATAAGGTCAAGAATAGAATTATCCGATAAATTATGATAGGATGAAGTAAAGACAGATTAGAATTCTGAAAGAGGAGAAATATATGACTAAGGAACAAATTATTGGTGCACTGAAAGCGGCGGCAAAACCATATGAAGAGTATTATATTGATGACGAAGTAGTGGATGCTATAAATACATATTCTAATCCTTACGAATTGGTGGCACCGATTTTAGAAATTATTGCGGACAATCCCTCGGTAGATTTTGGAATGCCGGGAGAACTGGTACATTTTGTTGAGCAGTTCTATAAAAATGGGTATGAAGAACTGTTAATTGCTTCAGTAAGTGAAAAACCAACCCCGCACAATATCTGGATGCTTCATCGGTGTTACAATGATATTAATAATCCACAGCGTGATAAGTTTGCAGAAGTTATTAGAGAATTAAAAAATGAGGAATCGATTTCTGTAGAAATCAAAGATGCTATTGATGAATTTGACTGGGAATAAAATCAATGTGATTGTCTGGCATATGGAGATGAACGGCAATGTAGAGAACTATATGAAAGAGCTTTGGGGTATTATGAAAAGATGTAAAATCCTGAGAGCAGTGGGGACGGATGGTGAAAAAAAGAATAACATTTATGCTGGTTGTAACATTGATATCTGGATGCGGGAAAACATTTCTGAGTAGATTATTCAGATCAGATCACGGAGAGTTTACAGAAATCCTTACAGATTTTCTGGATGCGGCAATCAGAATGATAAGAAGAAAATAGAAAAATTATTTGCAAAAAATGTATCAGGAGAAAAATTTGAAAAGCAACCGGACAAATTTCTTGAATTTTACAGCGAGACAATAAAAGACGGAACTCTTGATAAGGATAGTATTTTAATGAGAGTAACAGGAAGTCAGGACAGAAATTTTTATCGTATAATGGATTCAGGTGCAAAAATAACAAAAGGAAATCAGACTTATTATATTTATATGGAGGTTGTCACGGCGGATAAGGAACATCCGGAAAATAAAGGAATTCAGATTATTGATTTGGCCACAAAGAAGGCGTATAATGACAGATATTTTCTCTGGCATTCGAAAAAAGGAATCTTTACACAGGAGAAAGTCTGTGAAGATTATCGGACGATGCTTATATTCGGAAAATGATTAAAACGATAAGGAGGGATTCTCATGAAAGCAACAGGATGCAAAAAAATCTACAATGCAGAAAATATCATTGAGGCAGAGATGCTGGTAGAAATGCTAAAAGAAAATGGAATTGCTGCATTCACACAGGAACCAAGCTCAAGTGTAGCAGCATATGGAGTTGCCGGATTCGGAGTATACGGCGTTGATATCTGGGCAGAGGCGGATGAAGCAGAAAAAGCAGTGCAGATTATAGAGGAGATTGAAAAATCTCTGGATACAGAGAATGCGGAATAAAAGAATAGAGAGAAATACAGAGAGCCTGCCACTGGCAGCTTCTCGCGAAAACATGACGATGAAAATAAGGGCAGTGTTGATTACAATGATAATCAGCACTGCCCTTGGTAGTATCAGTTCACTTAAATTTCCATACGATAGATATGCAATAACTATACAATAATTATACATTATACCGAATCCAGATCGCATCACTGTCAAATCTCTGCACATTTGTAAGCTTCAGATGTACCAGCGGATGATCCATGGCGAAGCCGTCGAAGACAGAAGGCATTTCCCGTCTGGCATCGATTCCAGCACCCATCAGGATGCTGATCTCGTCCAGAAGTCCGGCATCCAGGAAACCGGTATTGATTGCAGGACCGCCGACGATACCCATGCGTTCTACGCCGAATTCAGAAGCGAGGATCTCGCAGGCACGTACGAGATCGATCCGTTCTTTTCCGCAGGCAATCCATGAGATATGCTGTCCGTCCAGATATGCCAGATATTCTTTCGTTACCTGTTCACTTGTGATGATCAGGTAAGGCTTGTCCATATCAGAGGCATCCGGCCAGAGAAGCTTTCCCTTGGTATCAACGATAATTTCATAGCCTTTGGCATCAGCTTTTTTAGAAAATCCTTCCTGGGTATATGTTTCAGAATTTTTTGCTTCGAAGAATCCAGGTTCAGCCATCTCAAGTTCCGCAGTGACACGGCCGCTCACGGTAGTCGGAACATTCAGTCCGTCCAGTGTCTTATAATAGTCCTCGACACCCGGAAGCTGGGATGTCATGGCACAGTCGATTCTGCCATCAACAGAAGTCATCATGTGGCAGATAATATATGGTTTGTTCATCTTAGTAACCTCTCTATGATCAGAAAATATTTTGATTAAATATTTGATTTATAATATGTTTATCTCTTTTTTGAATAATTTACAGTTTTCCGCCGTATACCGGGAATCCGCTGCTTTCTCCATAGCTTTCGATATGTTTGAAATTCTTCAGAACTTCCATATCTTCGGCACTAATCTCAAAGTCTACATCGGCATTTGTCTTCATATGTTCCGGATTACCGGTTTTAGGAAGTGAAATCGCACCGAGCTGCAGTGTATAACGGATGCAAAGCTGTGGAACAGATACTCCGTATTTTTCAGCCATAGAGGCAATCTCCGGCTGGTGTAAAATCTCGCCATGAGCGATTGGGGAGTAAGCTTCTACAGCGATACCCTTCTTCTGGCAGTACTCAACAAGTTCCAGAGGAGTGTTGCTGATGTGAAGAAGAATCTGATTTACCATAGGTTTGCTTTGGCATCTTCATAAGTTTTATGCTCTGCAGCAACTTTGGATACAACGAATAATTCTTCTCTCGGAATACCACATGTATGGATTCCTTCGCCGACACCACGCTCATTTCCGTAAGCCTGTGCAGTGTCAAAATGTCTGTAGCCGAGATTGGCAGCAGCTTTGACTGCATCAGCGACTTTATTATCATCGATGAACTATGTTCCAAGTCCTAATTGAGGAATTTCCACACCGTTACTTAATGTTAATTTTTTATTGTACATTTCTAAGATTTCCTTTCAGTTTCTGAGTTCATACTAGCACTTGAAGCGGACTCCAAGTCAATAGATTTTCAGAAAAAGCTTTCAAAAAAAGCTTGTAAAAAATTTTTTGAAAAATGCTGCGAAAAAATCCCGGTAAATTTACAGGAAGCTGTGGCTATGCCTTTTCCTTAAAAAGTATAAAATTTTAAGAAAGTATGAAGCATGGTTATATACACTTGAGATACCCTGTGTTATACTGTTCTACGTTTTCAAGAATGTAGTATTGAAAACTACATGTAAAATGTATGAGAAATTTATTTTTACAGAATATATAAGTAGAGAGGTAATGGATATGCAGAAGAAAGTACAGATTGTCAGTGACGGATCGTTGGATCTTTCGCAGGAGATTACAAAAGAGCATGATATAGAGGTTGTACCATTCTATGTGTCTTTTGACAGTGAGACATATCAGAAGGAAATGGTGGAATTAGGAGTCAGAGATTTTTATAACGAAATGGTGGAATACCCGGATGTATTTCCGAAGTCTTCCATGCCATCGGTGGATGACTTCTATCAGGTGTTCGAAAAAAGTGTGAAAGAGCAGATACCGGTTATCTGCATCTGTATTACCCGCAAATTCAGCGGTTCACTGCAGTCGGCAACTGTCGCAAAGGAAATGATCGAAGAAGAGTACCCGGATGCAAAGATTACGCTGATCGACTCAACGGTGAATACAGTACTTCAGGGGCTTTTCGTGTTAGAAGCATGCAGACTGCGTGATATGGGATTGGGATATGAAGAAATTGTGGAGAAAATTCTTCCGATACGCGAGACGGGACGGATCTTCTTTACAATCGGAAGTATTGATTATCTGAGACATGGTGGACGAATCGGTAAACTGGCCGGGATAGCTGCCGGAGCACTGGGGATAAAACCGATGATTACATTAAAAGAAGGGGAAATCTTCAGTTCCGGACTGGCAAGAAACCGTATCAAGTCTATGAAAAAGGTTGTAGATATGACGAAAAATTATCTGGACGAGATCGATGCAAAACCTGGTGAATATAATTTTTGCATCGGATATGGTTATGACTATGACGAGGCAGTCAGATTCCGTGAGATGATAAAAGATCTGATAAAAGAAAGGCTTGGAATCGATGAGATCGGAATCTACCAGATTGGAGCAACGATTGGTGTGCATACAGGACCGTATCCGCTTGGTGTTGGAATTATTAAGAAGGCAGAAGTTTAAGCAGCTGAAAAGGTTGAATGGGTAGATGGTGGAGAGAAACCGATGCCCATAATCAGCGAAAATAGAATAGGGATAGATAAAGATACCTGAGAAGAGAAATCTTTTCAGGTATTTTTTGCTACTGATGGTAATTTTATACCCCATCTGATGTTATAAACTATAGACATAAAAGGGAAAACAAATCAAAATCATTATTTTTCAAAGAAATGGAGGAACTGGCAATGAAAGGTTTTAACACAGGTGACGGTTACATGGGAATGGTAGATGGCGAATATATCTTATTTGCCAGCGAGGCGGATTATTATGATTATGTAAATGATTAGAAATCAAGGCAGAATTTTCAGAAAAACAAAGAACTATGGAATCTATTTCCAACGCATGTGCTATACTGAACTTAATTAACCAGAAGGAGAAGTTCTATGCAGGTATCAGACAAATTAATCAAGCCGCTGACAGAAGCAAAATATTTAAATGCCGATAACGTAAGCAGATACCGCTGTATCATGCGTATCTTTTTCGAGCATTATGAGAAATTAAAATACTGGCTGTATCAGGAAGAGGTCTATGAAGAAATGATACAGGATCCGCTTTTTTCGGATTACAGACCGGAACAGTGCCAGCAGGATCTCACCATGCTGACAGGAAATCCGCATGCATTTGACAATGGAACTGCAGCAGGGAATTTCCTGTATCAGATGATACAGATGGATCTATTTGCAAAGTCGGGAATCCGGGTATATTATGCGGGCGACCTTGACCCGGAAGGAATACTGATCGCACAGAAATTATCACAGTATTATAAGGGAGAATTTCATTACTGGCATATGGAAACGGCGGATTATGAGAAGTGCAGGTCAGAGGAAGTGATATCGCCGAAGCGTATGAAGATACTGGAGCGGATTACGGATGGGAGATTGAAACCGGTGGTGGATAGGATTGAAGAGTATGGGACTGCCGGGTATCAGGAGATGTTGGTGGAGGAGATGTGATTATGCCAAAAGGAACAAATCAAAAGCTAAAATTATACCGTCTCGCACAGATTATGCTGGAAAATACAGATGACGAACACTATATTACCATGCCGGAAATCATGGAAGAACTGGGAAAATACGAAGTGACCGCAGATCGCAAAACAATCTATGCAGATCTGCGTGATCTGTCTGTACTCGGGATCGAGGTAGAGGGCGAACCCATCGGCAACCGCTATCATTACCGCGTAGTCAACCGCCCATTCGAACTGCCGGAATTAAAGCTTCTGGTAGATTCCATCCAGTCTTCCAAATTCATTACAGAGAAGAAGACCAACACACTGATAAAAAAGCTGGAAAAGCTAGTCAGCAAATACGATGCACAGAGGCTGCAGCGACAGGTGTATGTATCTGGAAGAATTAAGACGATGAATGAAAGCATCTATTATACTGTCGATGCAATCCACAATGCGATTTCTGAAAATAAGAAGATCAAGTTCCAGTATTTCCAGTGGAATGTGAAGAAAGAGATGGAACTGCGTCACGGAGGAGCATGGTATCATATCAGCCCGTGGGGATTGTCCTGGGATGATGAGAATTATTATATGATCGGATATGATACAGAGGCGCAGCTGATCAAGCATTACCGGGTGGACAAGATGCTGCATATCCGGATGTCGGATGAATCCCGTGAGGGAAAAGAACACTTTAAGAAGCTGGATATGGCGGATTATGCCAAGAAGAGTTTCGGAATGTTCAGGGGAAAGGAAACGTCTGTAAAGATGCTGGTAAATAACAGCCTTGTGGGCGTGATCATTGACCGATTTGGGAAAGATGTGATGATGATTCCGGAAGATGAGAATCATTTCCGGGTGAATGTGGACGTGCATGTGAGCAAACAGTTCCTGGGATGGGTATTCTCGCTGGGGGAAGCAGTTAAGATTATTGGACCGGATGAGGTTGTGGAGCAGATGCGGGGAGAGGCCCGGAGGCTTATGGAGCAGTATGGGGAGTAGAAAATGGATTCTGAATTAGCAAAACAAGAACATGATTGTAAACCTGTGCGAAAAATAAGTTGACAATCAAAGCGAAATACGATAAATTGTTAACCATAAACTGAAAGGAAGGTTAACAATTTAATGAACACAAAAACAAAAAAATTATCCACCGTAAGTATGGTATTATGCGGAATGTTCGCGGCGCTGGTTGCCATAGGAGCATTTATCCAGATCCCGGTTCCATATATGGATTATTTCACACTTCAGTTCTTTTTCGTACTGCTCGCAGGATTGATTCTGGGGGCTGATAAGGGAGCAATATCTGTAGGATGTTATGTATTACTGGGACTTGTCGGAGTACCAATCTTTGCAGCAGGCGGAGGAATCGGATACATATTCCGGCCAAGCTTTGGTTATCTGGTCGGATTTATTGTAAGCGCATATGTAACCGGAAAAGTATGCGAAAAGCTGAAAGCAAGTTACAAGAACTATCTGCTTGCCTGTCTGGCCGGATTTGTTGTGACATATGCAATCGGAATCGTGTATAAATTTATAATCTTAAACTTTTATGCACATACACCGGCAACGTTGGGCGTGATCTTTTTGTCCTGCTTCCCATTAGATATGCCTGGAGATTTTGTATTATGTCTGCTGGCAGCCGGTGTGGGACTTAGAATGCGGAAAAGCGGATTTTATCTGAGTTAATAAAAAAAGGGGCATGAGATTATGGCAAAAGGAATATTTGTGACGGGCACAGGCACAGATGTAGGAAAGACGTATGTCACAGCATTAATCGTGAAAAAGCTGGCGGATGCAGGAATCCATGCAGGCTATTATAAGGCTGCATTATCAGGTGCAGAGTCCATAGAAGAAAGTGACGCAGGCTATGTAAAGAAGATTGCCGGTATCACACAGGAAGACAGCAGCTTACTGTCATATCTGTATCAAAATGCGGTGTCTCCGCATCTGGCTGCCAGAATAGAAGGGAATCCGGTTGATCCGGAAACGGTAAAAGCAGATTTTGACAGGGTAAAGAAAGAGTTCGATTATGTCACGGTAGAAGGAAGCGGCGGCATTGTATGTCCGATCCGCTGGGAGAAAGAGCATGAGATCCTGCTGGAAGACATTGTGAAAATGCTGCATCTGAATACGCTGGTGATCGCAGATGCCGGACTTGGCACGATCAATGCGGTTGTCCTGACGGTAGAATACATCCGCAATCATGGAATGGATGTAAAAGGAATCATTCTGAATCATTACTCGGGTGGGGCGATGCAGGAAGATAATGAGAAAATGATCGAGAGATTAACGGGGGTACCGGTGATTGCCAGGGTAAGAGATGGTGACAGGGAGCTTGAGGTTGATCTGGAAGTGTTGAAAAGGGTGTATGATTGATGATGAGAAGAGGGAATTGACTGCGGTTGATTTCCTTTTTTGATGTATGAAAATAAAAAGAGGTGAGAATATTATACCCCACCATCTGAATTATACTATACACATCAAAGGGAATAAAACAGAATTCCGGGAGATAAAAGTAATTATAAGACAACAAATTAAATTCAGATGAACACGTTTTCAAAGCGAAAGGAGCACACACAATGGCAAAAATATTTATCACCCTGACAGGAACAAAACACTACTTCGGAAATGATTTTCTGGAAAAAGGTATGAAGATCAGATTAGAAAAAGAACCGGATAATGAATATGACAAGGAAGCAATCAAAGTAACGTATGAAGGACTTGGGAAGATCGGTTATGTGGCAAATAGTTCGTATACAGTCATCGGTGAATCTATGAGTGCAGGCCGCCTGTATGACAAGATTGGTGACACGGCATATGCGAAGGTGGTATTGGTTACACCGGCAGGAACAATCTGCAAGATCTGTAAAAAGAGTCTGAAAAGTGAACAGGAGGAAACGGCCTGGATTATGCTGTAATAGATATGGAAGAAGTCGTAGAAATATGACTTCTTCTTGTGTGTTAATAGTCAGCGAAGTATAATTAATATTAGGAAATTCGAAACCATACAAATATAAATACACCGGAGAAATACCATGTTCAAAATAATTGAAGGAGATTTCAAAAATAATAAATACAGTAACGAAGAATATTTGGATAACTGGCCAATGTTATATATTCTGGAAAATGGAAAGAAAGCCTATATAGGTGAATCCAATCATGTAAAAACCAGAATGACACAGCATACGACAAATGAAGAAAAGCGAATATTTAATAAGGTCCACTTCATATATTCCAGATTGTTTAATCAATCGGTAACCTTTGATTATGAATCCAAGCTGATTCAGTATATTGTCGCAGACGAATTATTCCAGGTTACGAATAAGAATTCCGGAATAGCAGATAAGCAGTATTATGAGAAAGGAAAATATGATAAAAAATTCGAACTGCTTTGGCGTAAGCTGCAACAAGAAAAACTGGTCAAACATTCGCTGGAAGAAATTGAAAATTCAGATCTATTCAAATATTCTCCATATAAAGAATTGAACGACAGCCAGCGGAAAGCAGTAGAAGATATACTTGCGCAGATTGAGAGTGGAAATGTGAATCGTGTAGTGGTAAATGGAATGCCAGGAAGCGGTAAGACAATTGTGGCGGTATATCTTATGAAATACCTGGCAGACAGTGAAGAGTTTGCCGGGAAAAAGATTGGATTCGTTGTGCCACAGACTTCGCTCAGAAAGACGATGAAGTTCATCTTCCGAAGTATTTATGGATTGACGCCATCACAGGTACTGTCCCCGTCTGATATTACGAAGAAAAAATATGATATCTTACTGGTCGATGAAGCACACAGACTTCATCAATATAAAAATATTTCCTATAGGGGAGCTTTCAAAAAAAGCTGTGAACGGCTGGGCATGACGACGGATGCAGACGAATTAGACTGGATATTAGAACAATCAAAGTGTGCAGTGTTATTCTACGATTACAATCAGGTGGTTGGTCCGTCGGGCATTGATTATGAGCGGTTCGAAGAAAAAATGAGAAATCCATATAAAAAACATACGATATCGTATTTCACCCTTGCGACGCAGATGAGGGTGCAGGGAGGCAATGACTATATTGCATTCATAAAGGATCTATTGGCCGGAGTCGCTGACCGGAAGTATCATTCGAAAAAATATGATTTGAAATTATACTCTGATTTTTCAAAATTTGAGAAAGATATGTATGTCAAAGAGGAAGAAACAGGGCTTTCCCGAATGGTAGCAGGATATGCATGGCCATGGATCAGTAAAAATGACCGGAGCAAAAAGGACATAGAGATACAAGGTGTAAAACGAATGTGGAATCATTGTACAGAAGGATGGGTTCATACAGGAGAAGCAATCGATGAGGTGGGATGTATTCATTCCATTCAAGGTTATGATCTGAACTATGCGTTTGTTATTCTCGGAAATGATATTGGATATGATAAAACAACAGGACAGATCATTATCCGGTCAGAATGTTATTTTGATAAAAATGGTAAAATAACGGCATCATATGAAGAACTGAAAGAATACATCACAAATGTGTATTATGTGCTGATGACCAGAGGAATCAAAGGAACATATTTGTATGTATGCGATGATGAATTAAGAGAATACTTTAGTAAATATATCGAAGAGGAAAACTAAGATGACAGAAGAAACAATTAAAGAAATACTAAAATTCAGAGATGACAGAGACTGGAAACAATTCCACAATCCGAAAGATCTGGCAATCTCCATTTCGCTGGAGGCAGCAGAGCTACTGGAAGTATTCCAGTGGAGCGGTGCGGATATCTCAAATGAAGGAAAACAGGAAAAGATAAGAGAAGAACTGGCGGATGTTGTGAATTATTGTGTCTTGATGGCAGATGCCTGCGGACTGGATCTGGATGAGATCGTGCGGGAGAAGATCAAGGTGAATGCAAAGAAGTATCCGGTGGAGAAGGCTAAGGGGAAGAGTGCGAAGTATGATAAGCTGTGATTGAACCGGAGGTATAGAAAATAGTCATTGACAGACATTTATACATGAATTATTATTTTAATAACGCAATGCGTCTGGAAGGTGATTTAATGAGTCGAGGAAAAGAAGTAAAAGAATTACGGGAAAAAATGGGAATGAACAGGAGAGAGTTTAGTGATTATTATGGTATACCGTATCGCACTGTTCAAGATTGGGAAGCTGAGAAGAGAGAACTTCCGGAGTATCTTTTACGTTTGATGAAATATCGGGCGGAAGTGGAATATATGATGAAAAATAAGTCGTAAGACTTATTTTTTTACTGATAATATAACGCAACGCGTTAACTGTGAGGAGAGATAAAATATATATGAAGAAGGAAAATATTATTGACATAATTACAGATGAGGATGGAAGAAAAATAGTTGTAATTACAGATATACGATTTAAAGGGAAGAGAAATATCGATTGGGAAGATGTTGAAAATTATTTGAAGGAATATGTAGGAAAGTGTTATGAAGTTGTTGAAACAGCGGATCAAGTCTTTATTGGAAATGATTTTCCGGAAGAATTAAAAGGATCTGAAGATACAAAACGATTGTGTGGTGCTAATGCAAAAACCAAAGCAAATGCGACACAGAAAATTCCTACGTTATTGAAATGTGCAACTAACAAACGATGGCAGGAAAATTTTAAGGGGAAGCATAAAGTTGATGCAAAATATGGCTAGTATCGTTTTACAACTAGGTTTGCATTACCTGTTTATAGTAGTGATTTAAAAGAGGTGGAACGATTTAATATATACAGGATAGAAATGTTAATTCGGCATGCAGCCGATGGAAATCTATATTTATATGATATGGTGAATATAAAAAAAGAAACGAGCACCCCGCTTAGGCAATAGCCGTACGGTAACAAACCCATTTCTTGTATATAATATTAATTTGTTTGTTAACAAAAGTCAACTATAAAAATCAAAAAGATGAAAGTTGTGAAGCTTAACTCAGTACAGTATAATTAATATATCATTTCAATTCAAAACATAATGTAAGGAGCACCCCTATGTCCACATCCCATAAAGAAAAAATAATCCGCGTCCTTCAACTTTTCCAGACCACCGATGAGAAGACGCCGATGAATGCAGTGCAGATAAGCCAGAAACTGGAAGAAGAATACGGAATGGAAAATGTACACCGTACATCCATTTATGACGATGTGCGTTTGTTGCAAAGCTGCGGTTATCCGATTAAGCAGGCAGAAAATTCACATAAAGGATGGTATATGGAGAAACATTTGCTGGAAGACTGGGAAATTAAGCTGATGTTAGATTCGGTGCAACAGGCAAGGTGTGTGTCCGTTCACGAAGCGAATGAGATTCGAAATAAGCTGTTAAATCTGACGAGTCAGAGAGGACGAAGCAGATTTTCGCATATGATTATGCCGCTGCCCGGAAATGTCAGGGGTGTCGGTCAGATCGTTAGAAAAAGGAAAGTATAAAGCGGTATTTAAAAAGATGGACAGCGTGACATTGGTTGGCTGGTTTGTACAATATGCGAATAGATTTAAAGTCATATCACCGGAGAGTCTGAAAGGTAAAATTATAGAAAATTTAGAACAGGCACAAAGCATATATAGTGAGTAAGAAAAGTCCTACATATAATATGTGGGATTTTTTTGAAGTAAGATACATAAGTGTTGCGATATTACGACAGTAGATTTGCTAAAATGATAATAACTATGAATGATACGACGAGAAATTTAATCTTGCCGTTGGAATTTGGACTGGAGATATATTCTGATTATGAACAAGTATTTGTCAGGATGAAATTTCGTGATAACCAAGATAAGAAGATTCAAAGGAAACATCGATGGAGAGTGATTCGAACTTGTAAATTATCACTTCGGAAAATATTGTTGTTCAGAAAAGAATATGTGAATAAAATGTATGGTTTAATGTCAGAAGAAACATTTGATAATATAATGAGAGAATTCAAAGAAGAGAGTGATAAGTAATAAAAGGTGAAAAAAGATAATGGTTATTAAGTTGCTGAATGCTTTGTGAAGGAGAGTATACTCTTTCTTGTATCCATCCACTCCCATGCAGTATAATAAATACAAGACAATATTGGAACAAGTATCACACCCTCAGGAGGCAATCGTGAACGCAAGAAACGAAACCATAAAATCAACCACAACACTGGATTACTACAACAAAAACGCAAAAAAATTCATCACCGGCACCATATTCGTAGACTTCGGCACCATACAGAATCACTTCCTGGACAAACTGCATCCGGGAGCGGAAATCTTGGACTACGGCTGCGGTTCCGGCCGCGACACAAAATATTTCCTGGAGCAAGGATACAAAGTCACTGCCATAGACGGTTCACAGGAACTATGCAAACTTGCAAGCGAATATACAGGCATTCCGGTAAAACACATGCTGTTCCAAGACCTGGATGAAAAAGAAGCCTACGACGGAATCTGGGCATGCTCGTCAATCCTTCATGTTCCGGCAAATGAACTGCGAGACATTATAAAGAAGATGGCAAACGCTCTTCGAGCCCAGGGAATCATTTATACATCCTTCAAGTACGGGACATTTGAGGGCGAACGAAACGGCAGATATTTTACGGATATGACAGAAGAGACATTTGCAAAATTGATTCAGGACATGGATGAATTAGAGATAGAAGAACAATGGATTACATCAGATGTACGTCCGGGGCGGGGAGAAGAAAAATGGCTCAATCTAATTTTGAGAAAAGAATAGATACATATGAGATCGAATCTACGAATGTAATGACCGGGGACAGAGACCGGAGCCGGTATCTATATTATCAATTGAAAATGAGTATGGCAAAGGCGAAGCAGATTGATATCATCGTCTCATTTCTGATGGAGTCAGGTGTGCGGATGCTCTTAAATGATATGAAGCGGGCGTTGGACCGGGGCGTGAAGATCCGTATCCTAACGGGAAATTATCTGGGGATCACACAGCCGTCGGCTTTATATCTGATCAAGAGTGAACTTGGCGACCGTGTGGATCTGCGCCTGTATAATGAAACATCACGCTCATTTCATCCAAAATCTTATATCTTTCATTATGAATCTTCGAATGAAATATACATCGGATCATCGAACATTTCCAAAAGTGCGTTAACTTCAGGAATCGAATGGAATTACAGATTCAGTGATACACTGGACAAAAAGAATTATGAATTGTTCTATGCTACATTTGAAGATCTGTTTCTGAACCATTCGATCATTATAGATGATGAAGAATTAAAACGATATTCCAAGGCATGGAAGAAGCCGGCGGTGTCCAGGGATCTGGCGAAATATGACGCTGCAGAAGAGAATGAGGACAAGAATGCTGAAAATGTCCGAATGATGTACCGCCCGCGGGGAGCACAGATAGAGGCATTGTGTGCGTTACAGGAAAGCCGCATGGAAGGTGCGACGAAAGGACTTGTATATGCGGCCACCGGAATCGGAAAGACATACCTTGCTGCATTTGATTCGGCAAAATATGAACGGGTGTTATTCGTTGCACACAGAGAAGAAATCCTGAAGCAGGCGGCGGTTTCTTTCAAAAATGTGCGGAACTCGGAGGATTATGGATTCTTTGACGGAAAGGAAAAAGATACGGATAAATCCGTCATTTTCGCATCGGTAGCGACACTCGGAAGACCGGAATATTTGAATGAGACATATTTTCCGGCAGATTATTTTGACTATGTGATCATTGATGAATTCCATCATGCGGTTACAGATCAATACCGGAGAATCGTAGATTATTTTCAGCCGCAATTCTTACTGGGATTAACAGCAACACCGGAAAGAATGGACGGAAAAAATATCTACGAAATCTGTGATTATAACGTGCCATATCAGATTTCCTTAAAAGAAGCGATCAACAAAGGAATGCTTGTACCATTTCACTATTACGGCGTGTATGATGAGACGGATTATTCCGGGCTGCGGATCGTGAAAGGGCGCTATGATGAGCAGGAGCTAAACCAGGCTTATATCGGAAATGAAAGAAGATATGATCTGATTTACAAATATTATCGAAAATATCGTTCTTCGCGTGCAATCGGATTCTGCTGTTCCAGACAGCATGCAGAAGACATGGCAAAAGAATTCTGCCAGAGAGGAATCGCATCCGCAGCAGTATACAGCGGTGAAAATGGAGCATATGCCGAGGAGCGTAACGAAGCTATCCGCAAATTGAAGAACGGAGAGATACGGGTGATCTTCTCTGTGGATATGTTCAATGAAGGTGTGGATATCGCTTCCCTGGATATGGTAATGTTCCTACGCCCGACGGAATCCCCGGTCGTATTCCTGCAGCAGTTGGGACGAGGACTTCGTCTATATAAAGGAAAAGAATATCTGAACGTATTGGATTTCATCGGGAATTATGAGAAAGCGGGGAAGGCACCGCTATTGTTAAGCGGAGAGCAGTCGTTTAGCAAGAAAGGATCCTGCGAGTATCAGGATCTGGAATATCCGGATGACTGCATCGTTGATTTTGACATGCATCTGATTGATCTGTTCAAGGAAATGGATAAGAAGAAATTAACGCTGAAAATGCAGATCCGGCAGGAATATTATCGTGTAAAAGAACTGCTGGACGGAAAGCGGCCGAGCAGAATGGACTTATTCACTTATATGGATGATGAGATTTACCGGATTTGTGTCAGCGGCAGCCATGCGAAAGAAAATCCATTCCAGCATTATCTTGATTTTCTGTACGAACTTGATGAATTGTCGGAGGATGAGCAGAAGTTATATGCGGGAATCGGACGAGAATTCATTCAGACCATCGAAACTACGGAGATGCAGAAAGTGTATAAGATGCCGATCCTTTACAGCTTTTATAATCACGGAAATATCCGGCTTGCGGTTACGGATGAAGAGGTATTGGAAAGTTGGAAGGAATTCTTTGATACCGGGACGAACTGGAAGGATTTCCCGAATGTGAATACTTATGAGGATTATAAGAAAGTAACGGATAAGCAGCATCTGAGTAAGGCGAAGAGGATGCCGATTCGATACTTAAAGGCGTCAGGGAAGGGATTCTTTGTGGAGAAGGATGGATATGCGTTGGCGTTGAGGGATGAGATTGGAGACGTTGTTGGGAATATGGCGTTTGGTGAGCAGATGGGGGATGTGCTGGGGTATAGGAGTTTGGAGTATTATCGGCGGAGGTATGAGAAGGAGTGAGATTGAGGAAGGTTAAAATTGATGGGAATAGATCTTTGCTTGAAAAATATGACAAAATGCGACAGATTTTTGGGAGTTATGTGTATTTATATATGTAAGGTATTTGTAAGCATAAAATAACATAAAACAGTTTATAGAAGAATAGAAAAGAGGAAGTTTATGGATAAGATTTTACGAAATACTAATATATGGGATTTGCATATACATACCCCATTAGGCACACCTACTAAGAAAAATTATGGAAATGCGTCTACTGAAGAATTTATTGATACTATTATTGATATATATAATAAGTCAAATAATAAGATTGGAATGATTTCATTTACAGATCATAATAAAATTAATGCAGATGCGTATGAGTTGTTTAAAATAAAGAGTGATATTGCAATTATTCCAGGGATTGAAGTAGATGTATACTTGTCAGAAAAAGATAAGGATTCTAAACATATTATTTTTTACTTTGATGAAGAGGAACTGGAAAATATAAGGGAACTGAAGACATTAGTAGAAGACTATATTGAATCTAATGAAAAAGTTATATTTGAAGATTTTATTATGTATCTTGTTGTAAAGCGTAAGCATTTTGCGGTCTCACCGCATGCTTTTAAGCAAGGAAAACGAGGAATCGATAATGATTGGTTTGATGAAGAAAGAGCGTCTAGAGGTGCGAATGAATTTACAGGATTGATTTTTCCATTTTGGGAAGTAGCAGGGAAAACAGATATATGTAAGGCTATAGAGTTTCTAAATGAACAATATAATGATGAATACAATAATCAAAGTGTCATTGCTTTTTCTGATTCGGCTGATTATAAAAAATTACAGAATTATATTAACAATCCACATCAGTATTTCCGATGTCTTAATTCGTTTAAAGGTTTATTATTGGCAGGAAGTGATCCAGATAGAATAATATACGAAAATGAGAATAGACCGTTGTGTAATCCATCTGAAAAAATTAAGTCAATTAGGCTGTCAAATGATCTTCGTGAGATAAAGAAAAACAATGTGATAGAAATAGAATTTTCTGATAGATTAAACGCAATAGTTGGAGGAAGAGGAAAAGGTAAATCAGCATTATTGGATGCTATTGTGTATGCTTTAAACGAGAATGAAATTGAAAATAGAACCCGCCGCGATTTTGTGAAAAAATTTCATGTTGAAATTACAAATTTTAATGATGGATTAATGCCATCAGATGTGAAGTTTTTATATTTTAGTCAATCATATATTAGTAAGTTGTTTGATGGGGAATCGCAATCCAGATTAGAATCATTTTTTAAGAAGGAATTTGCACATAATAGTGATGTTACAGACGGAACTTCAGATTTACATGCGAAAATGGAAAAATCTATTCTTTGCGACGTGATTGAAGATATTAATATAAATGATGAATTCTCAAATTTTACATATGCTCATGGAAAGAGTACATATTTAAATGTTCGTAAAATTAGAGAAAAAAAGATACTGTTGGTGTATAACCAAGAAAGTTATTATGATGCCATAAAAAATGTTCTTCCAGAGGATAAAGAAATATGGGATGATCAATTGCTTGGTGAACTGAAAAGTTTTAGTGATTTATTGGTTGAAAAAATATGTATTGCAAATTACAAAAGAAAAGTAGATTTTAAATTTTCTGCGTTAATGAAAAAGAAAATTGATGATGTTAAGAAGGCAAAAAGCAAAGAATCCGAGCGAATAATAAATAGCAAAAAGAGAGTCGAACAGAAATTAAGATTTTTATATAATAAAGAATTAGAGAGAATACGTCAAATTAATAAATTATATGAATTTGATGAAAATATGACAAAATTTCAAATGCAAGAATATGTAGCACATGGAGAAGGAAATAATAGATTTTATTTTGTATCTGCATCAAATAAAGAACATCCGGTAGAATATGCTAAAAGAAAAATTGTGGAGTCTGTTAATAAATCGCGGTGGAAAGGATTTGAAAAATTGAGTAATTCGGAAGTTTTTCAAATCTACGCTACGACATCGCAACTATTATCAAAGTTAAAAGATTCAATCGAATTTAGTTCAGTTATCGAAGATATAGATAGTTTAACTGAACTTAAAAGTGAAAAAGTGCAGAAAATTATATATGTTCATAATAGTGAGTATGTAGATTTACATAAAACATCACCGGGTATGCAAACTAATGCTGTTATGGAGTATATATTACATTCTGAATCTACAATACCTCTTTTTATTGATCAACCAGAGGATAATATTGATAACGAGGCAAGATATGCACAGTTGACGAAGTGGATTAGAAAACAAAAATATAATCGTCAGATAATTCTTGTTACACATGATGCAAATATTGTAATTAATGGTGATGCAGAAAATGTAATTATTGCTAATCATACTGCTGAGAAATTCCAATATGATTATGGAGCATTAGAATATGGAGATATCCTTGATAATGCTGCAATTATTTTGGATGGAGGAAAAATAGCAATACATAGGAGAATAGAAAAATATGGAGAATAAAATTAATATATCATTTATAAAAGAAGAAAAAAATATAGAGATTGATATTCAACAACCAGATTTGTCTAATTTAGTTCATAAAATTATCGCTGAGCATTTGCTTGTCTCTGAAACTAATATAGAAATATCTACGGATAACGATAATTTTGATAAAGAAGAATTTTTACAAATGTTGATTGAGGTCCATCAAGATTTTTGTGAAGAAATTGATAAGTTCTATAAAAATATCGATAAGGAAATCCGTACTTATTATGAAGATGAGGAATTAAGCAAGCATATTATCGAAAAAATTAAAGAAATATATGCGACGGAAGTTGGTTGATATGATTAAGAAATGTTGTAAATAAATGAGAGATATACTTATCGGTTTAAATTAACAATATAAGAACATTGCGGAATTAAAAGAGAAAAGTATTTTAAATACAAAAGGGCTAAAGATATTATGGGTGGAAAACGAATATTAGAACAAGCAATTGAATTTGAAGGTATAGTAAATAATATATTTAAAGAAGCAGGATATGAAACGAATACTTTTGATTATTATCGCGATCATTTATACGATATAGAAGCAAAAAAGGGTGAAGAAACATATTGTATAGAAATAAAATTTATGAATAATAAAAATAGAGCACCGCTTTCGTTATATAAGAAAGCAATTACAAAACTTATCAATGCAACAGATAAAAAATCAGGAATACCGGTTTTTGTTGTCAGTGGTCTATTAGAAAGAAAGGAAAAAGAATTTCTAAAACAAAGAGAAGATGTTCAAATTTTAGATATCTCGAACCTTTTATATTCAGTAGAAGATAATGATAAGTTAACAAACCAACTAATATCATTCTTACCATATTCTGTTATGGATATTGTTTCACAGAAATGTTTTGTTAAAATTGATTCACTTCAACATGGTGGATATGCAAAGTCGTTAATTAAAGAACTTGAATTGATTAATGCAGGAAGAGACGATTTCAATAAATATGAAGATGTGTGTATGAAGATTCTACAATATATTTTTGAGGATGATTTAACTCTTTGGTTATCTCAAGCAAAATCGAATGAGGATCTATATCGTTTTGACTGTTTATGTCGAATAAAAAATAACAATGAAAAAGAGTTCTGGACAATTTTAGAAAGATATTTTAATACAAAGTATATAGTTTTCGAATTTAAAAATTATTCAGAAAAAATATCACAAAGGGAGATTTATACAACAGAGAGATATTTATATGCAAAGGCTTTAAGAAGCGTTGCAATTATTATTGCAAAAAATGATTATGATGATAATTCTGTATGGGCGGTTAAAGGATGCTTGCGAGAAAATGGAAAACTAATAATTCTTTTAAACATAGAAGATATAAAAAAGATGTATAAAATGAAAGAAGAGAATGATGATCCATCTATATATTTAATGAATAAGTTAGATAGGTTATTACTCGAGTTGGAAAAGTAAATGGTATAAAAGAGACAAGAAATGGAAGTAAGGTATTGTTAAGTTTTTTGGCTCGTCAGATGAGGATGAATACTAACAGTGTGGAAGAGTTTGACCCAATGTTATAACAAATGATATAATGCGGATATAGTATTTTCTGGTGTTAGTGAGGATGATGTTGAATATGGAGTTTAGAAAAAAGCTTAAGGAAGTAAGAAATATAATAGGATATAGTCAGGAACAATTAGCCCGAGAATTAGGTGTAAGTTTTGCAACAGTAAATCGATGGGAAAATGGAAAATCAGAACCTCGACAGATAGCGTTAAATACATTTGAAAATTTTTGTGCTTTACACAATATTGATTTAGAGGAGGATTTGTAGATATGGTTACACTTAAGGAAGGGTATGATATAGATTATAATGCAATAAATATAGATGAAGAATGGAATGATAGTGAAAAAATAGAATTAAGAATGCATACTATTCATGCTTATCCAGCAAAATTTCCTGCTTTTATTGCGTCAAAAGCATTCGAATATGCGCGAAATGAGGGAGTGGATATAAATAAAGTGGCGGATATTTTTTGTGGATGTGGAACAGTGGCGCTTGAGTCAAAATTACATAATTATGATTTTTGGGGATGTGATATTAATCCAGTGGCAACATTAATTGCAAAAACAAAAAGTTCGGACTATGATGTTGAGCAGTTGGAAAGATATTATATAATTATAGAACAAAACGTTAATTTGATAGAAATAGAGGATGATGCGTATAAAAAAGCAAATGAAAGATTAAAATACTGGTTTACGGAAAAAAGTTATATTGATTTATTAAAATTGTATAATACTATAAACTTAATGGTTGATAATGAAAACTATAAAGATTCATTTCAATGTATCTTTTCTTCGATTTTAAAAGCATCTTCTAAATGGTTGACAAAATCTATAAAACCACAAGTGGATCCTAATAAGAAAGAAGTGGATGTTTGGGAGTGCTTTTCGAAACAATATAAAAAATTTCTGAAAGCAGTTAAAGAATTAGGTGATAGTGAAAGTAGAATAGAAATAATTTGTCAAAATTTTTTGACATGTGAAGAGTTGCCGAAGGTTGATTTGGTTATAACGAGTCCTCCTTATGTGACGTCTTATGAATATGCGGATTTACATCAATTATCTTCACTCTGGTTAAAATATACGGATGATTATAGAAAATTAAGAAAAGGATCGATTGGAAGCATTTATTATAGTAAAGAGTCGCTGGTAGATATATCTAAATTGAATAATGCGGGGAGAAAAATAGTTGAATTATTAATAAAGAATAATTGCCCAAAAGCAAAAGCAAGGTCAGTTGCAAGATATTATTTAGATATGCAGGAAGCAATAAAAAAAATTTCACTAATGCTAAATGATGGGGGAATGGTTTTTTTTGTTATAGGTGATACAGAATATAAAGGAGTTAAAATATTAAATTCTGAACATTTGGTGGAAACGCTATATAAAGAAGGATTTTCTGATATAAAAATCGGAAAGAGAACTATTTCTAAAGGAATATGTGTACCGTTTAGAGATGATAATGGTAAATTTTCAAAAGATAAGTCTAAGAAAAAAATTTACCACGAAGAATTTATTATTAGCGGGAGGTATTATAGATGAATCTCGAGTCAGTCGGAAAAAAAATTGATGATATAGATGTAACGATTAGTAGCAGAATTATTGAGCTTTTTTCAGCGGGACTATATTCGAGCCCGAATAAGGCATTTGAGGAATTAATATGTAATTCATATGATGCCTTTGCAAGTAAAGTGGCTGTTTATAGTCCAGATGATCCAACAGTATCAAATGCATATATATGGGTATGCGATAATGGGGAAGGATTGAATGCTGGTGAATTAAAGCAATTATGGAAAATAGGCGAGTCTTTAAAACGAAAGGATAAAACTAGAGATACAAAACGTTTACAAATTGGGCAATTTGGAATTGGTAAATTGTCTACATATATTTTGGCAAGAAAATTAACATATATATCTAAAAAAGATGAACGTTATATATTGGCTACAATGGATTATAACTTAATTAATGATAATCCTGAAGGAATAAAAATAGACGAAAGAGAGGTGACAGAAGAAGAAGTAACGAAGATTGTAGATGAATATATAAGATATGAATTATTAAATTTTGAGTTGTTTGGAGAAAAAGCATCAAAAACTTGGACAATAAGTTTAATGACCGAGTTAAAACCAAAAGCATCTGAAATTAAGATTGGAAGATTAAAATGGCTTTTAAGTACAGCATTGCCTTTAAATCCTGGTTTTGAGTTGAAATTTAACGGTGTAAAAATTGAATCATCTAAAGTAAAAACTCCAATAATGAAAAAATGGATTATAGGAAAAGAAGATGATACTGTAAATAAGATTGATGGAGCATGTAGTAGAGTAGAAAAAGATAAAGATGGAAATTATAATTATTTTGTTGATTTACAAAATTTGCAAGGTATTAGGGGGGAATTCATTTTATATGAAGATTCCTTGGTTGATGGAAAATCAGCAAATCTTGGAAGAAGTCATGGGATTTTTTTATCTATAAGGGGAAGATTGATAAATTTAGACGATCCACTTTTGGGGATGGAAGCGTTTTCTCATGGAGCATTTAATAGGACTAGAATTATTATTAATGCTGATGAATTAGATGATAATTTGACATCGACTAGAGAGTCTGTAAAAGATTCTGTACCATTTACACAATTAAAAGCTTATATAAAGAAAAAATTTAATAATGAAGTAAAGAAATATTATTTTGAACAGACTAAAAGGCTAGAACAAGAAAAATCTATTTCATATAGGATGGCTCAAACAGCTTATACTACGTCTAAAAGGCCTGTATATAATTTTATTCAAAAATATTATGAAGATAAAATAATTAATCCGTTATTAATAGAAAAACCTGCTAATGATAAACGGGACGAATTATTGAATTTGTATGCAAGAGATTTGGAAACTGGCGAACAAGTTATTGAGAAAATAGAATATGATTATAAACAAATAGAGGAACCAATTGCAAAACTAAATTTATTAACAAGGACATTGTCTATTAATAGATCTCATCCATATGTAGCAAATTATATGGATAGTAATAGTAACATAATACCTTTAGAAAGTATGGTAATAACAGAAGTATTAACAGAATCACATTTATATGAACTTTCTTTAGATGAGAGCATGGTAAATGAGATTATAAAAAGAAGGGATAGTACACTTCGCCAATTGGCATTGTCTGATAAAATGGGAATTCCTACAGCCGCTATGTTTTTAAAAGATTCTTTGGATAATCCAAGTGGTTTGGAAGAAGCAGTTGCACGTGTATTGACTGTTTTTGGATTTGAGGTAACACCTATAGGTGGAAATGGTGAACCAGATGGAAAAGCAGAAGCTTGTTTAGGATTTAGTGAAGAAGGTAAAAATAAAAGTTATTCATTAACTTATGATGCCAAAAGTACAGCGAAAAATAAGATTGCTGCGGCAACAGCTCATTTATCAGGATTGCGGAGACATAGGGAGGCGTATAATGCTGATTTTAGTTTAGAGGTGGCTGTTGATTATCAAGGGGCAGAGGATGAATTGAGCGCAATTTCTGTGGAAGCAAAGAATGAAAAAGTAACGATGATGACAGCAAAAGATTTAATAAAATTGTTGTTGTTAATAACGCCGAAACAAATTGGATTGGATAAGTTGAGAGAACTTTTTGAAACTTGCTACATGCCACAAGATGTTCATGAGTGGATTGAAAATATAGAAAAAACGGAAGTTGAAAAACCACCATATTATGAACTGGTAGATGTTGTTTATGAATTACAAAAAACAGATTCAGAAGCACCAGAACTGGGTACGATCAGGTATAAATTAAAAGAAAAAATGAACAAAAATTATTCAAAAATGCAAGTGCGAGAATGGTTAGTATTATTATCAAATTTAATTCCTGGTTGTGTAACAATTGATGGAAATTATGTTGGAGTGCAAGCAAGTGCACAAATTATAAAAGAACGAATTCATAAGGCGATAAACGATATGCCATTAGGATACAAACCACTATATGATGAAATTTTTAAATAATTTATGAATGCAGAGAGATGTTCATTAGTTCTAGGGCAATTAGTGCCTGCTGGGCTTTTTGTAATGCTTCGATATGAAGATCGGAATAGCCGACAGATTTTAGATAGGAGATAATTTCATCTAAGCAAACAAATAGATGAGAGTAAGATATTTTTTCTTTCATATGTTTCACCTCTGTATGATGTTTTTAATAGTATATTTGAAGTGACAATTTTTATGCAAAAAAATTAAAATATATTTTATATAATGGTTTAGAGTAACGAGAAATTATGGAATATAGTTAATAAATGTTATAAAAGGGAAAATACAATGATACAAAAGAGTAATTTATTTCACTTTTAAAATGATAAAGTCAAAAAGAAGAGAAGAAAATATGGAACATCATAATATTGCTCCATACCCAGTATAAAAAGAAAAATCTCCGCTTTATATAAACGAATTATGTCTAATTGACAAGTCGTTTTAGAGTATTCATGCCATAAATTTAAGTATATTTCGCAAAAAAAGGAGCACAAAAAAATGAACACCCCCCACATCACCACCCTACGAACCGCCCTAGAAACCGCCTACATCAACGGCGCCACAGCCTCAAGCCTGGCCTACCGCCCGCAGTTCGTATCCAACAATCACAAAGAAGGAAAGAAGGTACTCTCATCCGTCGAGGATGAGCTCTTGGCGTGTGATCAATTCCAGATCAGTGTGGCATTCATCACAATGAGTGGAATTACGCCACTTTTGCAGACGTTAAAAGAACTGGAAAAGAAGAATATTCCGGGAGAGATTCTGACAACGAATTATCTGAATTTCAGTGAGCCGAGAGCCTTGAAAAAACTGAACGAGTTACAGAATATCACTTTGAAAATGTACGATGTAGAAGCAGCAAAAGAAGGTTTCCACACCAAGGGATACATTTTCAAGAAAGAAGAGATCTACCGGATTATCATCGGAAGTTCTAATATCACAAGTGCAGCGCTAACCTACAACCGGGAATGGAATACGAAGATTGTGTCAACGGAAGACGGTGAGATGGCACGGGAAATTGTACAGGAATTTGATTCGCTGTGGAATTCGAAATACGCACTGGATTTTGACACATTTTATGAATCATATCGGGAAAAATATAAGATCATCAAGCATCAGCGTGATGTTGCGAAGCTGGATGATATTACATCGATTGAAAAATATAAGTTAGAGCCAAATAGCATGCAGGTTGGCTTTATTAAGAACTTGCGGAAGATACAGGAAGCGGGCGAGAGAAAAGCACTTCTGATATCGGCGACCGGTACCGGTAAGACTTACGCCTCCGCATTTGTCATGCGAGAACTGGGATTCCAGAGAGTGCTATTTCTGGTACACAGGAATCAGATTGCGAAGCAGGCGAAGCAGTCATTTCGCAAGGTATTCAGTGGACAGGTTTCGATGGGACTGGTGACAGGAAAATATCAGGAATATGACAAGGATTTTATCTTTGCAACCATCCAGACATTGAGCAAAGAAGAGAATTTGCACCGGTATGAGAAGAATTCATTTGATGCAATCGTAATCGACGAAGCCCACCACAGCGCCGCCAACAGCTACAAAAAAGTCCTGGACTATTTCGAACCAAAGCTATGGCTTGGTATGACCGCAACGCCAGATAAACGAGACGACAATCTGGAAGGCAGGAACATTTACGAAATCTTTAATCATCAGATTGCATACGAGATCCGCCTGCAGGATGCAATGGAGGAGGATCTGTTGTGTCCGTTCCATTATTTTGGAATTACGGATCTGGATATTATTGCAGATGCGGGAAAATCATCCGAAGAAAAGGTGGAGAACTTCCGCTATCTGACATCCGAAGAGCGTGTGGAAAATGCCATGAAACAGGCGGAATATTTTGGATACAGTGGTGACCGTGTGAAGGGATTAATCTTCTGTGGCCGGATTGATGAGGCGAAGGAATTATCGAAGAAATTCAATGCCAAGGGCTGGCGGACGCTGGTGCTGAGCGGCAGTGATTCGGAAGAAGCGAGAGCAGCAGCAATCGAACGGCTGGCAGGAGAAGAATCCGAAGATGCCTTGGACTACATCATTTCCGTAGACATATTTTCCGAGGGTGTGGACGTGCCGGAGATCAATCAGGTCATCATGCTACGTCCGACAGAGTCGCCGATCGTGTTCATCCAGCAGCTTGGCCGGGGACTTCGAAAAGCCGAGAACAAAGAATATGTCGTTGTACTGGATTTCATCGGAAATTACCGGAATAACTTTATGATTCCGATTGCGCTGTCCGGCGACCGCAGTTACAACAAGGACAATATCCGCCGTTATGTCACGGAAGGCGGTAGAGTGATTCCGGGCGCGAGCACAATCCACTTTGATGAGATTTCCAGAAAGCGGATTTTCCAGGCGATTGATAATGCGAACTTCAGCGATATCAAATTAATCCGGGAGAATTATACGAATCTGAAGAATAAGCTGGGGCATATCCCGGCGCTTGCGGATTTTGATAAATATGGGGAAATGGATGTGCTGCGGATCTTCGACAATAACAGCCTGGGTTCGTATTACAAATTCCTTGTGAAATACGAAAAGGAATATACCATTCGATTGTCAGAAGACGAAGAAAAAGCAATCGAATTCATTTCCAAAAAGCTGGCGAGTGGCAAGCGGATTCATGAGCTGGAATTGTTGAAACGTACGTTGCAGTATCGCCATGGAATCATTGGGCGTCTGCGGAAGCATTTATCCGAGAAGTATCATTGTGAGATGGACGAGCATTGCACGGAAAATGTGATCAATATGATGACCAATGAATTTCCGACGAGCGCAGCAAAGAAGACTTACGCACAGTGTGTATTTCTGAAGAAGGAACAGGATGATTATGGCATTTCCGATTCTTATGAGAAAATGTTACAGAATCCGGAATTCTGTGCGATTTTGGAGGAACTGGTTGACTTCGGAATCTCGAGATATAAGGTCAATTACAGTTACCATTATCAGGATACGAATCTGGTATTGTATCAGAAATATACATACGAGGATGCCTGCCGTCTGCTGAACTGGGAGAGAAATGAAGTGCCGCTGAACATCGGCGGTTACAAATATGATAAAAAGACTAAGACATTTCCGATATTCATTAACTACGATAAGCAGGACAATATCAGCGATACCACGAAATACGAAGATCATTTCGTAGCAGAGAACCGGCTGATCGCGATTTCCAAAAGCGGAAGAAGCATGGATTCGGAAGATGTGCAGAATTTCCTGAACGCAACAGAACGTGGCATAGATGTGCAGCTGTTTGTGAGAAAGAATAAGGATGATAAGATATCCAAGGAATTCTATTATCTGGGGCGTGTGATCGCGACTGGGAATGCGAAGCAGTTTGTGATGCCGAATACGGATAAGACGGCGGTGGAGATCGAATGGGAGCTGGAGACTCCGGTGAGAGAGGATATTTACCAGTATATTGTGAATGAATAGAGATTGTTACAGGAAGATTTTTGACGGGAGATAAATGGTAAGATGAAGACGATAAGAGTTGTGGCAGCAGTGATAAAGGCAGTAAAGGAAGACGGAAGAACGATGATATTCGCAACGCAGCGTGGATATGGTGAGTTCAAAGGCGGATGGGAATTCCCGGGCGGCAAGATCGAAGCCGGGGAGACACCGCAGGAAGCGTTGAAGCGTGAGATCATGGAAGAACTGGATACGGAAGTTGCGGTTGGTGAATGGATCGAGACGGTGGAGTATGATTATCCGGGATTTCATCTTTCGATGGATTGCTTCTGGTGTGAGATCGTGAAAGGGGATCTGGTGCTGAAGGAGCATGAGGCTGCCAGATGGCTGACCAGGGAGGAGCTTACGGATGTGGAGTGGCTGCCGGCGGATGTGGCGGTTGCGAAGAAGATTGAAGAAGTAATGACACATGCCAAATGATCTCCGTATGAGAGTTGTTGAAAAGAAATTTGTATATTGTAAAGGAAATTATGCAAATAGATGGAAGATGCTAGAAGATAAAAAGTTATCTGCTGTTAAAGAAATATTTGATGAGTATGGAAGTGAAGAAGTAGAACGGTTTGGCAGTGCAGTAAAAAATGTACATGATGTAGCAAATAAACTTGGACGTTTTTTGAAAGAAAAGCAAGGAAGAATATTTGAGTGATTAATCATATTGCAATGAAAGATATATTAGGAGAATGTTAAAAGCTACTTTGAATATTTATTTTTATAGAGGACAATATTGATAGAGTAAAGAAAAGTGTATTTTACTATTGCGTGTGTTGAGACTTGTATGTTAGAATAATAAAAACTGGTTACGAAAAAGGAACGTAATCACAGAACCCTAAGAAAGTTATAGGTAGAAAGGAGCACTAATATGGGATATAATTGTGTTCGCGTAGGAGATGACATTATCAGAAAAAAGAAAAGTGATGTAATTCATAATTTAGGAGAATTAGATTGGAAAATTTATGAATGCATTTCAGAAAATCATATCTGTGATGAAGTGATAATTACAGATGAACAGGTAAAACATATTCGAGAAAGGCATCCGGAAGCATATATGGATACCATGTATTATCTGAAGAGAATAATAGATGATCCAGATTATATTTTTAAGGATAAACAGCCTAATACAGGTTTAATTGTAAAAAAGATTGAAAATGCGAAGGAAAGTGCTCTTTTAGTGTTGAAAATTTTAACGGTTAATGACAGAAAAGATTATAAGAATTCGGTTATTACAGGGTGGAAAATAACCGAAAGAAGGTTAAATAATTATTTGCGTAACAAGGAGATTATTTACAGAAAAGAATAATTGGCGTATAATATGTATAAGATAGTAAAGAGATTATTTGAGGTGGTAAATTTCGTTGCAACCACGCACCCTATGGGTTAAAAGAGATGCAGGAGCCGCGACGCCTGCCAAATAATCTCTTTCACTTATTAGTTGTATATCACAAGGCTCCGTTCTAAAAAAGAATGGAGCTTTTTAAAACTAATGCAAAGCAAACAACCTCAAAATTTAACCTAAAATGGAATTATTATGATGAGTAATTATATGAGGAACAAAAATGAATATACAAATTTTCGGAATCAAGAAAAGCTTCGACAGCAAAAAGCAGAGCGTTTTTCAAAGTATGCAAGACTTGTGGTTCATACAACAAAAAAGAAATTATTTCATAATTAACAGCCTATAGGCCTATTTATACCCCACCTAACCATATATACTTTACTTAAATCAGTCGAAATAACATACAATACGGAGGGAAACGACTATGAGTAAAAAAGAAGGATACAGCAGAAAAGGAATCTTTGGAAATATCAATCATTATGATGCATCAGGTCGAAAAGTGGGAGAAAGCAGACCTGGGATCCTTGGAGGAATGAATCATTACGATGCCAATGGGAATAAGACGGGTTCCAGTCATCAGGGACTGCTCGGAGGAATGAATCACTATGATGCGAAAGGAAATAAGACAGGATCCAGCCATCAGGGAATCTTAGGTGGTGTGAATCATTATGATGAGAAGGGGAAGAAGACAGGACATAGTAACCATGGAATCTTGGGCGGTTGGAATCATTATGATGATTAATTCATAACGGACAGAGCCAATAAGTGAATGAGGAAATGCATGGAAAAAGATAAGAGAAAGAAAGCTTTGCAGGTGGCATGTACAGTTTTTGTGTTTTTATGCGTGGTTTTCGCAATGTATAAGCTTATAAAACTGGATGAAAAGAATGCGATACAAAGGCAAAAACAGGAGGAAACGCAGGAAAAAGAGGATAAGATAAATGCAAAATGTGAAGTAATAGAATATATGGATGAATATACGGAAAATCTGCAAGGTCAAATGAGAAAGGCAGGTATAGACGATATCAGGGTGACTTATAAGAAATGTTCCCGTGACTATTTTGACGAGTACTGGGGAATAGATGAATATGATTCATCGGATTATTTCTATTATTTCATTTTGGATTATTACAGCGACTCGATTGATTCTATTTATACAGAAAATACATCAAATGGGGATTTTGAACCCTTTATTAAACTGATGAATGAGGTAAGAATGGTAAAGGACAATCGTGAAGGTGTATATGAATATTCGCAGGATATACGGATGGGAGATAAGTGGATTGCTGTCTATATAGGTGATAAGAATCTTTCGGGTGACATTACGATAAAAAAGGAGTCGGACCAGACTTACACATTAGAGCAGAATCAATATGCGAGATGGGTATATGTGAATGGGCAGGAAGTGTATGCGAAGTCAAGGGAAACAAATAGTGCAGGATCTTCAGGTTATTCCGGAAATAGCTCGTGGGGAAGTTCTTCGGGATCTTCTTCAAGAAATGATCCATATGACGTATATGATTATGATGATCCTGATGAATTTGCTGATGAATGGGGCGAAGAATTCGGAGATGGTAGTTATGAGGATGGATATGACGATGCGTATGATTATTGGGAAGAAGAGATGGACTAGAAAATATAGAGAGGAATAAGTGGACATTGAAAATGAAAAAGAACTCAAATTTGAAGTATAAATTTGAGTTCTTTTTTAGTTCATAAGAATAATATTTGAGTTTCTTGCATAAGCTTAAATATAGTGCTAGAATCTAAAATATAAATGGAGGAACTAAAATGACAACAGAAGAATTATATGACAAACTAAAATTAATTCAAAAAATGAAATGCAAAACGCAGAATTTGGAATTGAAATCAGCGGAGCAAGGATGTCCGAAACGATTATATGATTCTTTGTCAAGCTTTTCTAATCAGGATGATGGTGGCATTATTGTTTTTGGAATTGATGAGAAACAAGATTATAAAGAAGTTGGTGTTTATGATGCTCAGGACATTCAAAAGAAAATTAACGAGCAATGCTTGCAGATGAATCCGGTTGTACGGCCGCTTATTACAGTTGTGGAGAAGGAAAATAAAAAATTTGTTTCTGCTGAAATTCCCGGAATAGATTTGGCAGACAGACCTTGCTATTATCAAGGACGTGGAAGGTTGAAGGGGTCCTATACCCGTATTGGGGATAGTGATGAACCGATGACAGAATACGAAATATATAGTTATGAAGCATATAGAAGAAAATATCAAGACGATATCCGTGAGGTTCCGAGAGTAACATTAATGTCATTGGATCAGGAAGAACTGAATCGTTATGTTGAACTGTTAAAGAGAGGAAAACAAAGATTAGCAACACTTGATAATGAAAGTATTTATGAACTTATGAGCATAAAGCGAGGAGAGAAAGTAACGCTTAGTGCGACTTTGCTTTTTAGTCCATATCCACAGGCATATTTTCCACAATTGTGTATTACGGCAATTGTAATTCCTGGGAGAACAATAGGAAGTCTTGGCGACATGGGGGAAAGATTCTCGGATAATCAGAGAATAGAAGGAACAATTCCGGAAATGTTGGATGAGGCATTATTATTTGTGAAACGCAATATGCGGACAAAGACAATTATAAGTCCGACAACCGGACGAAGAACTGACAGAACAGACTATCCAATAACAGCGGTTAGAGAAGCTATTATAAATGCATTAGTACATCGTGATTATAGTATTCATACAGAAGGAATGCCGATTCAACTTATAATGTTTGAAGACAGGATTGAAATACATAATCCAGGTGGATTATATGGAAGAATCACTATTGACCAATTAGGAAAAATTCAACCGGATACAAGAAATCCGGTACTTGCATCGGCACTTGAAACATTGGGAATAACAGAAAACAGGTATTCGGGAATTCCAATAATCCGGATGGAAATGGAGAAATATAACTTAAGACAGCCAGAATTCTTGGATGAAAGAGGAAGTTTTATTGTAAAACTATATAAAGAATCAAAGAATGATTATGAAGATATGTCAAATGATGAAGAAACAAATAATTTAATAGTATTTTGTAAAACACCGCGTACAAGAAAGGAAATTTGTGATTATCTGGGGTTAAATTCTGTTACTTATGCTATACAGACGTATGTAAACCCATTAGTAGAAGCTGGCGTAATTAAGTTGAGTATTCCAGATAAGCCAAAGAGTCCAAAACAGTTATATTATAGCGTAGAAAGAGAAGAATGAGAGAGGAACAAGGATGAACATACAAATATTCGGAACCAAGAAAAGCTTCGACAGCAAAAAAGCTGAACGATTTTTCAAAGAGCGCGGAATTAAGTACCAGTTCGTAGATATGAAAGAAAAAGGTCTGAGTAAAGGTGAATTCAATTCGGTATGCCAGGCTGTCGGAGGATATGAAAAACTGATCGATCAGGAGTGCAAGGATAAAGATCTGCTTGCACTGATCACTTATCTAGCAGAGGAAGATAAAGCAGAGAAAATTTTGGAAAATCAAAAAGTAATCAAGACACCGATTGTTCGTAATGGAAAGCAGGCAACGGTAGGATATCAGCCGGATGTGTGGAAGAATTGGAAATAGATGCATATGGAGAGTGCGAGAAGATGACATATTACAACCGAGAAGACCAATTCCTGCGACAACGCTTGCAGAAAGAAATCCCGATTTTACGGGCATTAATACAAAATCTATATGAAGAACTGGACAGAAAACTCCATTTGAATGGTGCAAAAGTGCCGATAACATTTGGATATGACACGGACACACTGGGATCTTACACTAGACGAAGTGCACATGAAAAAGAGCATTTTCATTTTTCTCTGTTGTTTATTGCATATGGTGTGAAGAATCCGCTGTCCAAAGAGGATCGCATAGATTTATTCAAACACGAATACGCCCATTACATGCAGTACAATATGCAGATTCCCGAAAAGTATAAATGGCAGGCGGGAACGCACGGAAGTGCGTGGAAATACTGCTGTTCTCTTATCGGAGCGGCGCCGACGCCGTATTATAAGGCGGGCGAAGCGCTTATGAATCATGACTACGATAAGGTATTAAAGAACAGGATTCATGATAAGTCCGTGCCGGTCCGGGATACTTATCAGCAACTGAAGACTGCACAGAAGAAAAAAGATGAGGTGGTTCAGTATAAGCTTGGCGATGCGGTGACACATCCGAAATTCGGACATGGGATTGTGGAGAAGATTAATCAGAGATCTGGCGGGGTGCATTTACATATCCGGTTTGATGGGGAAGTGAAGTGTATTGATCAGAAATGGTTGTCGCGGAAGAAGTATATGTGAAAAGATTCAGTAAAAACAAATAAGCAAGGTAGTGAAGTATCTGAAGAGGATAAACGTACACGAAGAACGTTAGAAGATGAGATGACATTTTTCGTGTGCGTAAATTTATATATTGACATACTATCAAAGTGATACTAACATAAAAATAATAATATAGGACGAAAAAAGAAAGAGGTAGTAATCATGCGGAAAAAATCAGAAATGCAAAAGGCTAACGAAGAATTTGTAAAGACTTACGATGATTCAAAATATCCAAAACCATCCGTGACTGCAGACATTGTCATTTTCGGAATGTTTGACAAAGAAGAAGATAATTATAGAAAAATAGCGGAGAAAGAGTTAAAGGTACTTTTAATCCAGAGAGGTGCGGCACCATATGAAGGCTGTTATGCCCTTCCCGGTGGATTCGTTGGTCCGAAGGAAACCATCGGCGAAGCCGCAGAACGTGAATTAAAAGAAGAGACAAACTGCAACTGTAATTTCCTGGAGCAGTTCGGTACCTACAGCAATCCAGACCGTGATCCGAGAAGATGGGTGATCAGCAATGGATTCATGGCACTTGTCAATGCCGGACAGGAAATAATCCAGGCAGGAGATGATGCTTCGGATGCAAAGTGGTTTGATGTGTCATTTCAGGAAGAAGCCGGTATAGGGAATCTGTGTCTGACACATGGGGATGAGAAGCTTCATGCAAGATTAGAAGAGACAACTTCGAAGTGGGATGTAAAGAAGAAATTCAAGACGATAGAAAGCGATGACCTTGCATTTGACCACGAGCTGATTCTTGCAGATGCAATCGTACAGCTTCGCAAGTGGATTACGGAGACGCATATAGCGTTCCGGCTTTTACCGGAGAAGTTTACACTGAGAGAATTGCAGCAGATTCATGAGACGGTGCTGGATACGAAGCTTCTGGTTCCGGCGTTTCGAAGAAAAGTGGCTGATCTGGTAGAAGATACCGGGGAGATGACGGGGGATGTCGGGCATCGACCGGCGAAGTTGTATCGGGAGAAAAGATAAACTTTAGTAAGAAGAAAGGGCTGTACATACTAATGATGAAATTTTTATTCTTGATACTTTTCATAATTTGGGAAAAAAGAACATTTAGAGCAACTGTGGCATTGCCGGCAGGCATTGTTACAGCCGGGTATATGGAAGAGATTAATAAAGATGAATCTTTGTAATTTAGGAGAATTGCAGATGGAAAATAAAGAGAAAAAGCAAATGCTTACAACGGAGCTAACAAAAGAAAAGAGCGGTAGGAGTGCCGGGATGATTCAGGATATGTCAATAAACGGAATCAAACTACAGGTGTTTCAGAACGGAACCGGCGGCCCGGTCATCTTCTGGGGCATGTATCCACATCAGCAGAACGAAGTAGAACATCTTTGGGAATCTCTACTGGAACTTGTACCGGAACAAAATTTCCTGCTCGTCGCATTTCAGGTGGAAGACTGGAATCGGGATTTTTCGCCTTGGGAAGCAGCGGCGGTATTCGGAAAGGAAGGCTTCGCCGGACAAGGTCTGAAGACGCTGAGATGGCTGACAGAGGAATGTGTGCCACATATTGACCGGACTTTTGGTGTGAAAGACAGGGAACATTGGCTGATGGGATATTCGCTTGCCGGATTATTCGCGCTATGGGCAGCTTATGAAAGTGACGTGTTTTCTGGAATTGTATGCTGTTCGGGTTCGTTGTGGTTCCCGGACTGGGACCATTATGTGAGGAATCATGTGATTCAGAGTAAATGTAGCGTGTATCTGAGCCTTGGCGGAAAGGAAGAGAAGGCGAAGAACAAAGTAATGGCAGCGGTCGGTGACAGGACCAGGGCGCAGGAAGGGCTGTTACAGGAGGACTCGATGGTGGAATCCGTGGTTTTAGAGTGGAATGCGGGAGGGCATTTTGCAGATGCGGGGAAAAGGCTGGCTAAGGGCGTGAAATGGATGTTTGGAGTGAAAAGTGGCTTATAATATAAGTTGAGGGTGTTAAGGTTTCATGGTATCATAATCAGTATAGAAGAACAGTGTGACAGATTATGTTATTACAACCGGAGGTGAAAATCAATGAACAAAGCAGACAAAGCAGAATCCCTCTTCCGCACAGGCTACAACTGCAGCCAGTCGGTCTATGCAGCATTTGCGGAAGAACTGGGAATAACAGTGGAAGAGGCAGCAAAAAAAGCAAGCCCGTTCGGAGCGGGATTTGGCAAGCTGCGTGAGGTATGCGGAGCCGTGACAGGAATGGTCATGGTAATCGGTGATCTGTACGGATATGACGATCCGAAAGATGCGGCGGGGAAAAAGCAGCTTTATGTACTTGTGCAGAAGCTTTGTGGATCCTTTGAAGCTTCGGAAGGAAGCCTGATCTGCCGGGAACTTCTCGGGCTGGAGAAGGGCGAAGATCTGGAAGAGCCTGCGGTCAGAACGGAAGCGTATTATCAGAGCAGACCTTGTGTGAAAGCATGCAGAAGGGCAGCGGAGATTCTGGAAGAGTATGTGAAAGAGCAGAAAAGAAAATGAGTGAATACATTACGACCTACACAGGAAAACATTTTAAACCAACAGAACCGGATCCGGAGTTATTTGACATAGCAGACATTGCACATGCGCTGTCCCTGATATGCAGAGGAAATGGTCATGTGAAGATGTTCTGGTCGGTCGGGGAACATTGCATTTGCTGTGCAAAAGAGGCAAAGGCGAGAGGTCTGTCGGATAGGATGGTGCTTGCATGCCTGCTTCACGATGCAAGCGAGTGTTATATGTCGGATGTTCCGTCGCCTTTTAAGAAGGAACTGCCGGAATATAATGAACGCGAAGAACGTATGCTTTCTATGATTTATGAAAAATTTCTCGGTTCGGACCTGACACCGGAAGAGAAGATGCAGTTGAATGCGATTGATAAGGCAATGCTATGGTATGATCTGACGTTTCTTCTGGGAGAGAAACAGGAGAGCGAAGCGCCCGAATTGCATATTGATCTGAGGTATGAGGTCAGAGCATTTGGTGAGGTGGAAGAAGAATACCAGAGGATTTTTGAAGAACAGCTTATAACCGTACAGAATAAAAGAATCTAAAATCGTACGGATAAGATAGAAAAGGAGGAATACATTATGTTACACGAAGTATCTTTTGCGTCCTACAACGGACGTGACCAGGTCCAGGGATGGATCTATGTTCCGGCTTGCAAACCGAAGGGAATCGTCCAGGTGATCCACGGATTTGGGGAACATTCCAGACGTTATCTGCACATGATATCTGCCTTCATGGATGCGGGTTATATCGTGGCAGCAGACGATCATGTAGGACATGGGAAGACAGCAATGGTCAATAATGTGTGGGGCGACTGGGGAGACAAAGGACCGCATACAATGATGGAAGACGAGCATACATTGAAAGGAATCGTGTGTGAAAAATATCCGGATCTGCCATATTTCTTATTCGGACACAGCATGGGATCTTTTATCACAAGAGATTTCATTGCAAAATACGGGGACGAACTGGCCGGGGCAACTATCTGCGGAACAACGGGAATCTTCCGCGGGGCAGAAGAGACGGGAAAGAAATTAAAAGAAGCGATCGATGCAGGACATGGAGAAGAATCCGATCCGTCATATACCGGAGAACTGATGGGATGGATGTGTGAGCGCTGTGGAGAGGTCAGCATCGGAAATGAGTGGATCTGTGCCGATCCGTATGTACAGCGGGATCATGCCGATGATCCGTTTGATGCATTTACCAGACCGACCAGCAACCGTTCGGTATATGATTTCATCCAGATGATGTTACAGATCGAGGGAACAAAGTGGGCCGAAAAAGTGCCGACAGACATGCCAATCTATAATATTGCGGGAGATCAGGATCCGGTAGGTGAGTATGGTGTCGGTGTATATCAGGTAAGTAACTGGCTGGTACAGACCGGACATAACGTAACGACGAAGCTGTACTCGGGATACCGTCACGAGATACATAATTATGCTGAGATTAAGAACGAAGTCGAAGCGGGTATTATTGCATTCATGGACAAGGCATTATAAAAATGTATTAGGTGTCGGGAAGGATTATAATTCAAAAAACATAGAGATAAAGACATAAAAAGTACAATAGCATTTGTGATAGCGATTGTCGTGATCAGTGTAGATAAGAAAGACGTAAGGGAAATTTGATTTTCAGGGACTCCGGTTTTATGAAACCCGGAGTCCTTTTTGAAAAAAATTATTTTTTGATCTCTGATTGGAATGCATTGATATCTTTTGCTTTACAAATGATATATAAAGTATTATGATAAAAAAAACGAAATCTTCAGGGCAGGGTGCGATTCCCTACCGGCGGTAAAGCCCGCGGGCCGAGAGGCATGATCCGGTGTGATTCCGGAGCCGACAGTATAGTCTGGATGAAAGAAGATGATGGTACAGTTATTTTAAAAGATGAATGTAGTGTCTGAGCTCTGAGATGGTGATCCATTTCAGAGCTTTTTTGGTTAACAGATCATTTGTCAGTTATATGTAACAGATCATTTCCCCTGTAGGTATCCTGCAGGGGGTTTTGTATAACTAAGAAAGAAGGAAGAGAAATGACGGATCAGGAATACATGCTCCGGGCAATTCAGCTTGCAAAAAAGGGAGAAGGATGGACGAATCCGAATCCGATGGTAGGTGCGGTGATCGTAAAAGACGGCCGGATCATCGGGGAAGGTTATCATAAAAAATGCGGAGAACTTCATGCAGAGCGCAATGCAATCGCATCGCTTACAGAATCGGCAGAGGGTGCGACAATCTATGTTACGCTGGAACCATGCTGTCATTATGGCAAGACACCGCCGTGTACGGAAGCAATCATAGAACAGAAGATTAAAAAAGTGGTGATTGGTTCCAGGGATCCGAATCCAAAGGTGGCAGGAAAAGGTGCACAGATATTGCGTGAATCGGGAATTACAGTAGTTCAGGATTTTATGCGGGAAGAATGTGACCGTCTGAACCCGGTGTTCTTCCATTATATTACGACGAAGACACCGTATGTAGTGATGAAATATGCCATGACACTGGATGGGAAAATTGCGACAAAGACGGGTGCATCGAAGTGGATCACAGGAGAACCGGCCCGACAGGAAGTGCAGCATATGCGGCACCGGTATATGGGTATTATGGCCGGTATCGGGACTGTACTTGCGGATGATCCGATGTTGAATGTCCGGGTAGAAGGATGGAAAAGTCCGGTCAGAATAGTATGCGACAGCAGTCTTAGGATACCGCTTGACAGCCAGATTGTAAGAAGTGCAAAAGAGTACCGGACAATCGTGGCTTATGCAGGACGGGAAGAGAACGAAGAAATAACAGAAAAAATAGAATGGTTACATGCGAAAGGCGTGGATACTGTCTGCTGTCCGGATGAAAAAGGTCAGATAGACCTTAAAAAGCTGATGACAAATCTTGGAAATGAGGGCATTGACAGCATTCTGCTGGAAGGCGGGGGCACGCTGAACGACAGTGCACTGCGGGCAGGAATTGTAAAAGAGGTACACTGTTTTATCGCACCAAAATTATTTGGTGGAAAGAACAGTAAGACACCGGTGCAAGGAATCGGCATCGGACTTCCATCAGAAGCATTGAAACTGAAATGTACGGATATCTGCCGGATCGGTGAAGACATCAGGATAATCTGTCAGGTATGTGAAAAAGAACAGGAGGGGCCATGTTTACAGGAATCGTAGAAGAGAAAGGATCGGTCCGCTATATGCAGCTGACCGGAGAGTCGGGAGTTCTGGCAGTCAAGGCGAAGAAGGTATTGGAAAGAACGAAGATCGGTGACAGTATCGCAGTCAATGGAGTGTGTCTGACAGTTACATCACTTCAGCCGGATGGATTTACTGCAGATGTGATGGCAGAGACCATCAGGAGAAGCAGTCTGGGAAGCTGTAAAGTCGGAAGTCAGGTAAATCTGGAACGGGCAATGGCTGCAGACGGAAGATTTGGAGGACATATCGTAAGCGGTCATATTGACGGAACCGGTGTGATCCGGTCTCTGACCCGGGAGGAGAATGCCATCTGGGTATCTATTGGAACATCGCCGCAGATATTACATCTGATCGTAGAAAAAGGCTCCATCTGTATAGATGGCATCAGCCTGACGGTGGCAAAAGTAGAGGAAGAGGGATTTCAGGTATCGGTTATCCCGCATACAGGAGAAGAAACGACGCTTTTGGAAAAAGTGCCGGGCGATTCAGTGAATCTGGAGAATGATGTGATCGGAAAATACGTAGAAAGGCTGTTAGGCCTTGGAAAGAGTGAAGAAGAGAAAAAAGAATCTGGAATTACGATGGAATTTTTGCAGGAATTCGGATTTTAGAACAGGAGGATAAATAGAATGTCACAAAACAATCAGTACAATACAATCGAAGAGGCACTAAGGGATCTGAGGGAAGGAAAGGTTATTCTGGTTACAGATGATCCGGACAGAGAGAACGAAGGGGATCTGGTATGTGCAGCAGAGTTTGCAACACAGGAGAATATCAATTTTATGGCGACTTATGCGAAAGGGCTTATCTGTACACCGATGAGTGCGGAAATTGCAGCAAGGCTTAACTTTCCACCGATGGTTGCGGAGAATACCGATAATCACAGCACAGCATTTACCGTTGCAGTGGACCATGTTGATACGACGACAGGTATTTCGGCAGCAGAACGTTCCTATACAATCATGAAATGTGTGGATGAAGATGCGAAGCCGGAAGATTTCAGAAGACCGGGACATGTATTTCCACTCATTGCCAGAAAAGGCGGAGTCCTGGTGCGGAACGGACACACAGAGGCAACGACTGATCTGGTGAGACTGGCTGGATTGAAGGAATGCGGCGTGTGTTGTGAGATTATGAAAGAAGATGGCACAATGATGCGTACACCACAGTTGTGGGAACTTGCAAAAGAGCATAATCTTACATTTATTACGATCCGTGATCTTCAGGATTACATGAGAATCCATGAAAAACATGTAAAAGAAGAGGCGGTTGCAGACCTTCCGACGCAGTATGGAGATTTCAGACTTCACGGATATATCAATGATATTACAGGAGAACACCATCTTGCACTGGTAAAAGGTGATATCGGAGACGGTGAAGATGTACTTTGCAGGGTACATTCGGAGTGCCTGACAGGTGATGCATTTGGCTCGCTTAGATGTGACTGTGGTCTGCAGCTTCAGACAGCGATGCGTCAGGTAGAAGCAGAAGGCAGAGGGATCATTCTTTACATGAGGCAGGAAGGCAGAGGAATCGGGCTGCTCAATAAGATCAAGGCATATGCACTGCAGGAGCAGGGATATGATACAGTAGAGGCCAATGTAAAGTTGGGATTTGCACCGGATCTCAGAGAGTATTGGATCGGAGCGCAGATATTATCGGATCTCGGAGTGAAGTCATTGAGACTTCTGACCAATAATCCGGACAAAGTCTATGGACTTGGTGGGTTTGGACTGAAGATCAATGAAAGAGTACCGCTGGAGATCCCACCGCAGAAGTATGATCTGAAATATATGAAGACAAAACAGGAAAAGATGGGACACATTTTCAAAGAAATAGAATTATAAAAAGATTTAATGAATAACAGGAGGAAGAAATCATGAGACAGATCAATTTAGTAGAAGGAAAAGTAGTAGCACCTGAGGGAATGAAAGTCGGAATCGTGGCTGCCAGATTCAATGAGATCATTGTGAATAAGTTATTGGGCGGAGCCGTCGACGGGCTGGTAAGACATGGGGTAGAAGAAGAGAACATTACGGCTGCATGGGTACCGGGAGCATTTGAGATTCCGCTGACTGCACAGAAGATGGCACAGTCCGGAAAGTATGATGCAGTCATCTGCGTGGGAGCAGTTATCCGCGGGGATACTTCCCACTATGATCTGGTGTGTAATGAATCGGCCAAAGGAATCGCGCAGGTTGAACTTGCAACAGGAATTCCGGTATTATTCGGAGTGATCACAACAGAGAATATCGAACAGGCTATCGCACGTGCAGGAAGTAAAGCAGGAAATAAAGGATATGACTGTGCATTGTCCGCAATTGAGATGGTAAATCTGATGAAGCAGCTTTAATCAGGTGCAGCCGATGGTGAAAACAATCATTTTTGATTATGATGGAACGATACATAATACTCTTGGAATCTATGAGCCGGCGTTCAGGGAAGCTTATCAGTGGTTGTCAGAACAGAATGTTGTAGAGGAACAGAAGATAGAGACGGCGCAGATCGCAGGATGGCTGGGCTTAAACAGCAAAGAAATGTGGGATACATTTCTGCCGGAATTAGATCAGAGATACAAAGATCAGGCAAGTGCGATCGTGGGAGATTCCATGGTCAGGCAGATCAGGAAGCACCGGGCAGTGTGGTATCCGGGAGCGGAAGAGATGCTTACAGCTTTGAAGAACAGAGGATATCATCTTGTGATCTTAAGCAACTGTAAAGTGGCATACCGCAAAGCACATTGGGAAGAATTCCGAATGGAAAGATGGTTTGAACAGTTTTATGACTGTGAATCGTATGGTTTCTGCCCTAAGACGGAGATCGTGCAGGAAGTTATCCGGGACTATCCGGGACCTTATCTGGTGATCGGAGACAGAAGACAGGATTTGGAATGTGCCAGATCCTGTAAAAGTCCGTTTATCGGATGCCTGTATGGTTATGGTGAGAAGGGAGAACTGGATGGAGCAGATTATTTTGTGAAATCTGTAGAAGAGATAACCGGAATCGTATAATGTGAAAAAGTGCACAAAAATAGAACCGTATTTTTGTAAATTATGTCTAATTCCACTCTTGCACTTTACAAGAAAAAAGTGTAAAACATTAAGTAAGCTAAAAAGTAAATAAGAAATGCAATGAAAGGGATACGTCATAAAAGTTAACTGGAATTCAGAGAGCCGTTGGATGGTGTGAAACGGCAGAAAGTATTTTATGATATCACCCAGGAGCATCCCGCTGAAATATACAGGTTGGAAGAATCAACATGGTCAGGTATCGAGTAAGCCGGGACGTTGTCTTCACGTTACAGAAGAAACTGTTAGATATTTTGACAGTAACAAGTGGTTGTGGTTAGTGATGACTGCAGTAAAACGAAGTGGTACCACGGAAGAATATTCCGCCTTTGTTATCCGAAAGGATAGCGAAGGCGTTTTTTTATATATTTACTTTAAAGAGAAAGAAGAGGGATTGTTTTATGAGTGGAATATTAATGATGATCATTGCCATTGTTGTGCTTGGTGGAGCATATCTTCTTTATGGTCGTTATCTCCAGAACAAATGGGGCATTGACCCAAATGCCAAAACTCCGGCATATGAGATGGAAGACGGGGTTGACTATGTACCGGCCGATACGAACGTCGTATTCGGTCACCAGTTTGCATCAATCGCAGGTGCAGGTCCGATCAACGGACCGATCCAGGCAGCAATCTTCGGATGGCTTCCGGTACTTTTGTGGATCTTAATCGGAGGGGTATTCTTTGGAGCCGTTCAGGATTTCGCATCTATGTATGCATCTGTAAAGAATAAAGGACGTACAATCGGATATATCATTGAAGAATATATCGGAAAATTAGGTAAGAAATTATTCCTGTTATTCTGCTGGCTGTTTTGTATTCTGGTCGTTGCAGCTTTTGCTGATGTTGTAGCCGGAACTTTTAATGGATTCTCAGTAAGTGAAGCCGGAAAAGTAACAAAAATTGCAGCTAACGGTGCAGTCGCAACTACTTCTATGATATTTATCTTAGAAGCAGTCGGACTTGGAATGTTTTTGAAGTATACGAAATTCAACAAGTGGATTAATACAGCAGTTGCAATCGTATTATTGGTAGCAGCAATCGCACTGGGACTTCACTTCCCAATGTATGTAGGACTGGATGCATGGCATCTCATCATCTTCGTTTACATCCTGATTGCCAGTGTCGCTCCTGTATGGGCGCTTCTTCAGCCTCGTGACTATCTGAATAGTTACCTTTTGATTTTTATGATCGTTGGTGCGGTTATTGGTGTATTTGTAGCAAATCCATCTTGTAACCTTCAGGCATTCACAAGCTTTAACGTAGATGGACAGTATATGTTCCCAATCTTATTTGTAACGATCGCTTGTGGTGCGGTTTCCGGCTTCCATTCACTGGTATCTTCCGGTACAGCATCCAAACAGATTAAGAATGAGAAGAACATGCTTCCTGTATCATTCGGAGCAATGTTAATGGAAAGTATGCTTGCAGTTATTGCACTGATCGCAGTTGCATCTTTTGCTAAAGGTGAAGCAGCAGCACAGGGACTGACAACACAGCCTCAGATTTTCGCCGGAGCGATTGCGAACTTCCTGTCAGTTATTGGTCTGCCACATTCACTTGTATTTACACTGATTAACCTGGCAGTATCCGCATTTGCATTGACATCACTGGACTCTGTAGCCAGAGTCGGACGTCTGTCGTTCCAGGAATTCTTTATCGATGACGATACAGATATGGATCATCTGAATCCATTCATGAAAGTGGTAACAAATAAATACTTTGCAACAATCATTACACTGGTACTTGCATATTTCCTGACCAAAGTCGGATATGCAGAGATCTGGCCACTGTTTGGTTCAGCCAACCAGCTGTTATCTGTACTGGCACTGGTAGCCTGCGCAGTATTCCTTAAGAAGACAAAACGTCAGGGATGTATGCTCTGGATTCCAATGGTATTCATGATGGCAGTTACATTTACAGCACTTGGTATGACGATCGTGAAACTGACAAAAGCATTCCTGACAACAGGGCTGGATCTTGGAAATACATTACAGCTGATTTTTGCCGTATTGCTTCTGATCCTTGGCGTGTTGGTTGCAATCCAGGGTGTAAAGAAACTTCTTGAAAAAACAGATGATAAGAAAGCAACAGCTTAATCATTATTTTATTCGTAATAAGAACATATAAGAGAAACTGTGGTAATAGCGTGAAGGTTATTATCGCAGTTTTTTTGTTTTATATTATATATAGTAGAGACAGATTCTGCACAATTGGATAAAATATATAAAAAAACATAGATCAATATAAAAATATTGATAATTAATCCAAAAATATTCTATGTCAAAAAAATAGTGTTGTAATTATAATGAGATTAGTCAATGAGTTAGACGCGATTAAAAACAAAACGCACAAAACAGGAGGAAAGAAAATGAAAAAGAAAAAAGTATTTGCACTCATGATGGCAGCAACACTTGCATTATCACTGGCAGGCTGCGGAGGATCTTCGTCAGGTGATTCAAAATCATCAGGATCTTCAGACAGCAGTTCTGTAGCCAATAAGGACAAACCGCTTTGCTGGTTTAACCGTCAACCTTCTAATAGTTCAACAGGGGAATTGGACAAAGAAGCGTTGAATTTCAACAAAGATACTTATTATGTAGGATTTGATGCTAATCAGGGTGCAGAACTTCAGGGAGAGATGGTTGTTGATTATATCAAAGCAAATGCTGATAAGATTGACAGAAATGGTGATGGAGTTATCGGATACGTACTTGCAATCGGTGACATCGGACATAATGATTCTATCGCACGTACACGTGGTGTTCGTGCGGCACTTGGAACAGGAGTTAAAGATGGTGACGAAGTTGCTTCCAAGCCGGCAGGAACAAACGTAGACGGAAAAGCAAAAGTTGTCCAGGATGCTAAGATTGATGTAGACGGAAAAGAATTTACAGTCCGTGAGCTTGCTTCTCAGGAAATGAAGAACTCAGCAGGGGCAACATGGGATGCGGCTACAGCAGGTAACGCAATCGGAACATGGGAAGCTTCTTTCGGAGATCAGATCGATATTGTTGTTTCTAACAATGATGGTATGGGAATGTCAATGTTTAATGCATGGGCAAAAGATAACAAAGTTCCTACATTCGGATATGATGCAAACAGTGACGCTGTTGCAGCAATCGCTGAAGGATACGGCGGAACAATCTCTCAGCATGCAGATGTTCAGGCTTATCTGACATTAAGAGTACTCCGCAACGCACTTGACGGAGCAGACGTGGATACAGGTATTGGTACAGCAGATGATGCCGGTAACTGCCTGAAAGAAGGTGAAGATTACAGATACAGCGAAGAAGAAAGATCTTACTACGCATTAAATGTTGCAGTAACAGCTGATAATTACAAAGACTTTACAGATTCAACAAAGATTTATGACAAAGTGTCAAAACAGCTTGATTCAAGCAAGAGTCCATCTAAGAAAGTATGGCTTGATATTTACAATGCATCAGACAACTTCCTGAGCTCAACATACCAGCCACTTCTTGAGAACTATGATGATCTCCTTAACCTGAAGGTTGATTACATCGGTGGAGATGGACAGACAGAGTCGAATATCACAAACCGTCTCGGAAATCCAAACGAATATGATGCATTTGCAATTAACATGGTTAAGACAGACAATGCATCAGCATACACATCACTTCTCTCAAAATAAGAGACTGGTTAAATGGTAAATGAATGAAACGCAGAGGGGTGTCAGAGATGATACCCTTCTTTCATCAAGAAAAGGAAGCAGAGTTATGACAGTAGATAAGAATAAATACATCTTATCGATCAATGGCATGAGTAAGTCGTTCGGTAGAAACAAAGTTCTGAAACATATAAACCTGAATGTCAAACCTGGGACCATTATGGGACTTATGGGTGAAAACGGTGCCGGAAAATCGACAATGATGAAATGTCTCTTTGGTACTTATCAGAAAGATGAGGGGACAATTATATTAGACGGCAGAGAAGTAAATTTCTCGGGACCAAAAGATGCACTGGAAAACGGAGTAGCGATGGTACACCAGGAATTGAACCAATGTCTTGAAAGAAGCGTTGTAGATAATATGTTTCTTGGACGATATCCAAAGAATTCTTTTGGAATTGTCGATGAAGGAAGAATGAAAAAGGAAACTGCAAATCTCTTCAGACAGCTTGGAATCACAGCAAATCTGACACAGCCAATGAAAAAAATGTCTGTGTCCCAGCGGCAGATGTGTGAGATTGCAAAAGCTATTTCCTATCATTCCAAAGTAATTGTACTGGATGAACCAACCTCATCCCTGACAGCACCGGAAGTTGAGAAACTTTTCAAGATGATGCGTCAGTTGAAAGCACAGGGAATTTCGCTGATATATATATCACATAAGATGGATGAGATATTCAATATATGTGATGAGATATCTGTGCTCAGAGATGGTAGTCTGGTTATGACAAAAGAGTGCAAAGATACAGATATGAATGAACTGATATCGGCAATGGTTGGGCGCTCGCTGGATAACAGATTTCCACCTGTTGACAATGAGCCCGGAGAGAAGATTCTCTCTGTACAGAATCTTTCGTCAAAATATGCACCAAAGATTCAAAATGTATCCTTTGATATCAGAAAAGGAGAAATATTTGGATTTTACGGTCTGGTTGGTGCCGGACGTACGGAACTTTTAGAAACAATCTTCGGAATCCGCACAAGAGCAGAAGGAAATGTAATATACGATGGAAAGATCATGAACTTTTCATCGCCGAGAGATGCAATGGATCATGGATTTGCCCTGATCACAGAAGAAAGAAAAGCTAATGGTCTGTTCTTAAAAGGCGATATTACATTTAATACGACCATCGCTAACATGAACCATTATAAGAATGGTGCAGTGCTGTCACATGACAGAATGGTACGTGCAACTGCGGAAGAGATTAAAATCATGCATACAAAGTGTATGGGCCCGGATGATATGATCACAAGTCTTTCCGGAGGAAATCAGCAGAAGGTAATCTTCGGAAAATGGCTGGAGCGTTCACCGAGTGTATTCATGATGGATGATCCGACACGAGGAATTGATGTTGGTGCGAAATATGAGATTTACGAACTGATCATCAATATGGCAAAGCAGGGGAAAACAATTATTGTTGTATCTTCTGAGATGCCGGAGATTCTTGGTATTACGAACCGTATCGGTGTTATGTCAAACGGACGACTGGCCGGAATCGTAAATACAAAAGAGACGAACCAGGAAGAATTATTGAGACTCAGTGCAAAATATCTGTAACAGAGAGGGGTATGGAAGATGGCAGAAAAAAGCATTATCATTTCGGCTGAAGAAGAAGCAATACTTTTGAAACCGATTGACGAATATGTTGGAAAAATACAGGAGCAGATCGATGCACTACGTGTGGAAGGATCTGACAAAGTCAACAGTTTAAAAAATCAGATTGCAATAGCAAAAGAGAATAAGAACTTAACAAAAGAAGAACAGAATAAGATTATCGGGGAATGTAAGAAGAATCTGGAGAAGGCAAAAGCAACAGAAGATGCAAATAAACAGCAGATTGCAAAACTGATCGCAGATGCTGAAGGTTTTCTTTCCAAACATTACAACAGTGAGTATTATAACATTGTTGCAAAGAGCTGCGAAGCAGAGAAAAAAGCGGAAAACAGTAATTTTGAAAAATTAAAAGCGGATCTGCAGGAAGAACATAAGAAGGCAGTCAGTAGCCTGAAAGATGCAGAAGAGATCAAAGCTGAAAAATACACATATAAGAATAAATTATATGATGCGCAGATGACACATGAATCCAGGATCCAGGAGATCAAGGATAGAAAACATGATGCATACATGCATAAGTTCCACCTGATCGATCTGCTCAGAATGTCAAAATATACATTTGCACAGAAGCAGGCACAGAATTTTGAAAATTACAAGTACACATTTAATATGACACAGTTCTTGTATAAGAACGGTCTGTATATTGTAATTATCATGATCTTTATCGCATTGTGTATTATTACACCATTCGTGAAAAATACACAGCTTTTTACAACCACAAACATCCTTAACATTTTGCAGCAGGCTTCACCGCGAATGTTCCTTGCACTTGGAGTTGCCGGTCTGATCCTTCTGACAGGTACAGACCTTTCTGTAGGACGTATGGTTGGTATGGGTATGGTTACAGCAACCATTATCATGCATAACGGAATTAACACAGGTACTGTGTTTGGACATGTTTTTGATTTTTCGGGTATGGCACCGGCATCAAGAGCTATATTAGCATTATGTGTGTGTATACTTTTCACAACTGTATTTGCAATGACAGCCGGATTTTTCATGGCAAGATTTAAGATGCATCCATTTATTTCAACGATGGCAAATATGTTGATCATCTTTGGTCTTGTTACATATGCTACAAAAGGAGTTTCTTTTGGTGCGATTGATCCGACAATCCCGAATATTTTTATTCCACAGGCAGGACGTTTTCCGATGATTATTTTATGGGCAGTAGTTGCGATTGCTGTTGTATGGTTTATCTGGAATAAGACAACATTTGGAAAAAATTTATATGCAGTTGGTGGAAATCCAGAGGCGGCAGCTGTATCAGGAATCTCGGTATTTAAAGTAACGATGGGAGCATTTATCCTTGCAGGTATCCTTTATGGATTCGGTTCATGGCTGGAGTGTGTACGAATGGTTGGATCCGGTAGTGCCGCTTACGGACAGGGATGGGATATGGACGCCATTGCAGCCTGCGTAGTTGGTGGAGTTTCCTTTACCGGTGGTATTGGTAAGATATCGGGAGTTGTGACAGGTGTACTGATCTTTACATCATTGACCTATTCTTTGACGGTTCTTGGTATTGATACAAACCTTCAGTTTATTTTTGAAGGTATCATTATTCTGGCAGCAGTAACACTTGACTGTCTGAAATATGTACAGAAGAAATAATAAATAAAAGACTGTTTATACAGGTTTATACAAAAAGAAGTAGACCGTCCTGCTCATCGGAAAGATGAAAGGGACGGTTTTTTCAACATGATGTGTTCGAAAGGAATTTGTGAGTAAAAAAATTTTGAAGGCAGATTTTGTATTTGGATATGTTATAAGAGACGTAAATTTGTTATACTGGAATAAACGTATAGCGGCCATGAAAAAGGGGAAAAAGATGGAACGATATAAAGTGATTCTCGTAGATGATGAAGCCGAAGTCATCGATATGATAGAGAAAAAAATTCATTGGAATGATCTGGGGTTTGAGGTGGCAGGAAGTGCGACAAATGGGGTGAAAGCACTGGAATTAGTAGAAAAACTCCAGCCGGATGTGGTGCTGACGGATATTAAGATGCCTTATATGGACGGGTTAGAGTTATCCAGAAGGCTGAATCGGGAATATCCGAATATTTATATCATGCTCTGTACGGGATTTGATGAGTTTGAATATGCGAAAGAAGCAGTGCATTTGGAAATCAAGGAATATATGCTCAAACCGGTCAATGCAACAGAATTGTCAGAAAGTCTGACTAATTTGAAACATACGCTGGACAGGGAAAGAGAAGAAAAATTAAATGTAAAAAAATTAAATGATTATTTTCAGGAAGTACTTCCGAAATTACAGTCCAATTTTTTTATTTCATTAATTGAAGGAAGAGTAGAAAAACATGATTATGAAAGGTTTTTACAGGCATATCAGGTAGATATGAAAGGACCTCTTTTTGGTTGTGTAATCTTTCACACATCGGAGAACCATGTGCCAGAAGGCATGAACCCACTGCTTTTATCCATGTCGGTAGAAAGAGAGATCAAGCAGAGACTGATGGATCAGTGGAACTGTCGAGAATTTATATATATGGGAAATACACTGCTGATTCTGGAACTGGATGCGGAAGATAAGATTACCCAGATAACAGATGCCTGTGACAGATTCTGTCGGTGGGCGTACCGCATCATGGGTGCAGTTGTTACAGCGGGAATCGGAACCGTGTGTGACAGCCTGTATGAGATCAGTCTTTCCTATGAACGGGCAAGAGAAGCAGTTTCTTACAGGGTTTTATACGGAACAAAACGGGCAATTAATATTGGAGAGATTGTTCCGAAGGAACAGATCAAACCGGTTCAGTCAGAAGAGTCAAGGATGCAGACGCTGTTTCGTGCAATTCGTATAGGAGATTCGGCAGAGATAGAGGGGGCAGCACATGGAGAGATGGAAAAGCTTCATAAAAATACAGAAACCATGAGTCAGTATAATCTTGCTACAATGGAGATCGTCAGTGGATTTTTTAAGTTCTGTACAGATAATTCGCTGGATTTCAATAAAATATCCGGTAATATGCAGAATATTTACGAAAAAGTATCGCAGATGGATGAGAGTTCACTGACAGCATGGATTGTGCAGATGTCGGAAACAATCAGTGAAAAGCTGAAATGTGCAAGAAACAGTTCTGCCAGACGGCTCATTGTGGAAGCACAGAACATTGTGCAAGAAAGGTATATGGAGGCGGATATATCATTGGACGAGGTATGTGCGGTTCTCGGTGTATCGAATTCTTATTTTTCTTCTGTATTTAAAAAAGAAGCGGGAAAATCGTTTATCTCTTATTTAACAGATTACAGAATGGATATTGCAGCAGAAATGATATTGAATACAGATGAGAAAAGTTATACCATAGCAGAAAAAGTAGGGTATCTCGATGCCAATTACTTTAGTTATGTATTTAAAAAGAAGTTTGGAGTTTCTCCTTCGAAGTATAGAGCATCTGTAAAGTAGAACAGTAATGCGTATGAAGGGAACAGGAAAAAGCGTGAAAAAAAGAAAAAAAGATTCGGATTTAAAAGAAAATGTTGTATTTAATATACAGTCGATCATCATGTCTGTTCTTATGGCGATTACACTTGTCACGATTGTAACTATGGGATTCCTTTTGTATCAAAGATTTAAGCTTGCGATTGATAAGATGGCAGTATCAAATACAGAGGCGACGGTGGAAAGCACAGTAGACAGGGTGAATTCGGACCTGTTAGATATCCGGCAGATTTTTGATGCAGCGAATTATAATATCGTTCAGGAATTTGATATATCCAGCGAAAAATTTGCTGAACAGTTCAGCTTATTATATGAGGTGAATTCGGATAAAATCGAGAGTCTGGCATTATATGGGAACGAAGGTCGGCTGATTGCTTCGGAACCGGTTGCTGTTGAAAAAGAAAATATAGATGTAAAAGGACAGGACTGGTATAAGAATGCCGAGAGTGCAATTGAAAATGTACATTTTTCCATTCCGCATATTCAGAATTTGTATGAAGATGGTCTGTATCGTTATCATTGGGTTGTTTCACTGAGCCGTTACGTGGATATAAACGATGGGGAGATTCCGGGAAGCGGAGTCCTTCTTGTAGATATGAAATATTCGGTGATCGAAGATGTCTTAAAGCAGATTAATGATTCTTCGGAAGGAATCTATTATTATATGATCAGTCGTGACGGACAGATGATCTATCATCCGAGAAAAACAGAGATGGCCAGGGGACTGTTTGAGGAGAATAGTCTGAAGGCTTCCGGGTATGAGGAGGGCACTTATGAGATCACAACAGACGGACACAAGGAAAGTGTAGTGGTTGGCAACATTGCCTATACAGGATGGAAACTGATCGGAGTTGTACCGGAGAGTGTGCAGACTGCAAGAATTAACAATTTCAGATATTATATCTTTACAACAATCATGGTTCTTATGATGATGCTTCTGGAAGGAAACAGGCTGATTTCCAGAAAAATATCCAAACCGATTCGGAAACTGGATGAATCGGTTAAAACATATGAAGCAGGAGGAAAACCGGATATTTACATAGGAGGTTCTTCAGAAATACGACATTTGGGTTATTCCGTTCAAAGATCATATGAACGGATTGAGACGCTTATGGGGGAAATTATCCGTCAGCAGAATGAACGGAGAAAAAGTGAACTGGATGCATTACAAAGTCAGATTAATCCACATTTTCTCTATAATACACTGGAATCTATTACCTGGATGGTCGAAGCACAGAAAAATGAAGAAGCAGTTATTATGATCTCCGAACTGGCAAAGCTTTTAAGAGTCAGTTTATCCCGCGGAAAGACGATCATTCCGGTTAAAGATGAACTTCAGCACAGCAGAAGCTATATGAATATCCAGCTTATGCGTTATAAAGAACGTTTTCAAATAGAGTTTCAGACGGATAAAGAGATAGAAGATTATTGTATTGTAAAATTAGTCATTCAGCCGATTCTCGAAAATGCAATTTATTATGGCGTGGGAAATATGGATGAGGACGATGAAGGAAAAATCACAGTCCGGGGAGAAAAGAAAGAAGACGATATTTACATTATTATAGAAGATAATGGAATGGGAATGCGAAAAGAAGTTCTGGAAAATATCCTGAAAGATAACAATAAAGTTCCAAAACATGGTTCGGGTGTTGGCGTGATCAATGTGCATTCCAGAATTCAGCTGATGTTTGGTGAGCAATATGGCCTGGAGATATATAGTGAACCGGATGAGGGGACCAGGGTTGTTATCCATATACCGGCAATTCCATATACAAAGGAGAATGCGGAACAATTGGAGATGCAGAAATATATACAGGGGAGGGATGTAGATGAAAAAGAATAAAATTACATTCCTGATACTGGAGTGTATTTTCCTGATACTGACATTATTTTTTGCATGGAAGATTTTTGACCGGGATGTGCCGGAAAAACGAGTGGCGGTGATCTTACCGGAATCAGGAGATAACCGGTGGAATTCATTGATTAAAGGGATGAAGCAGTCGGCGAAAATAAACAATCTTCATATGATTATCTGTAATACAGATGAAATTGAAAATGCAGAGATGGAAAAAGAAATTATAAAAGAGCAGAAGCGCAACAATATAGATGCATTTATCATATGTCCGGCACCGGGAAGTGATACGAAAGACATGTTAAAAAAACAGTGTGCCAAGACGCCATACACACTGATCATGGAGGATGTATATTCCAAAGAAGGCGGGAATTCCGGTAATCCGGTAATCGGACCGGATTATTATAAGATAGGTTCTGAACTTGGAAAGCAGCTGGGAAAGAAGCGGCAGAAAATCGGAGTTGTCGCAAACTGGAAAGAATCAAAGTCAGATCAGGATGCGATTCGGGGATTAAAGGATTCGCTGAAAGATACCAAAAGTGAGATCGACTGGTATTGTTACCGGAAAAAAGATCAGAATATCTATGAAAAAGTGAGTAAAAAAGATAAAGTAGATGCAATAGTGGTTTTGGATCCACATGCATTGGAAGAACTAGGCGAGCAGTCTGATGAAGATTCATATCAGGGAGCGGACATATATGGCATTGGGAGCAGTGTAAAAGCGGTAGTGTTATTGGATAACGGAAATATACAGGGACTGGTGGTCCCGGATGCCTATGAGATTGGATATAAAAGTGTCGGGGAAATGGCACAAAGGCTGGAACACAGATTCTACAGGCTAAAAGGCCATAAGACAGAGATAAAGGTGTTTGACAGAGATGAATTTTCATTAAATGATAATTTGGAAAGGTTCTTATATTCTTATGAGTAAAAAAGACAGAAAAAGAAGAAGTATGATAGCAGTTATCCTGCTGATCGCTTTTCTGATTGCCGGATGTGAAGACAAGAGTGTAAAGACAGATCATATCATCAGGATAGGAGTTGTAACCTATACGCAGGATGATCCATTTATCAATGCTATGACGGATCAGTTAAAAGAGAATCTGAAAAAAATGGAAACAGATCATATGAAGATCATCACAACGGTAAAAAATGGCGATGATAATCAGCAGGATCAAAATGAGATCGTTGAGGAGATGATTGACGCCGGCTGTGATGTATTGTGTGTGAATCTGGTTGACAGAACGGCACCATCCCGCATTATCAGGATGGCAAAACAAGAAGATATCCCGGTCCTCTTTTTTAACAGGGAGCCGGTCAGGGAGGATCTGATGCAATGGGAGAAACTGTATTATATAGGATGTGACGCAGAGCAGTCCGGGATCATGCAGGGAGAAATTGTGGCGGATTATATTAAAAATCATCCGGAAGTTGATAAGAATCAGGATGGGAAGATTCAGTACATACTTCTGGAAGGAGAGGCCGGACATCAGGATGCCATCAGCAGAACAGACTATTCGGTTAAGACCTTGCTTGAACAGGGGATTAATCTTGAAAAATTGAGTTATCAGTTTGCGGACTGGAACCGTGGACAGGCTGAAAACAGGATGAGTCGTCTTATTGAGCAATATGGAGAGAAAATAGAACTGGTTATTTCCAATAATGATGAGATGGCACTGGGAGCAGTAGCAGCCTGTCAGAAGGCCGGATATGACTGTCAGGACTGGCCTGTTATATTCGGAATTGACGGTTTGGATGATGCGCTGGAGGCAATCAAGACTGGAAAAATGAAGGGAACCGTCTATAATGATAAAGAGGATCAGGCAATGGAATTGGCGAAATTATCGGTAGAGATTGTCTGTGGAAAAGACACAAATCGGAAACATTTAAAGGAAGGCAGATATTATGTCTCCGAATATTGCCGTGTGGATAGCAGTAATGTAGATCATTTTTTGAAATAATAATGAGGAAATAGAAAATGGATAACGCATGGATAATTGCATTTTACAAAGAAACAGATCCGGTAAAAAGACTGGAGTTATTAAAAGCAAATACCGGCGACGGAGAGTCGGAGAAAGACAAATACCGGAAACAGTTATGGATTGCAAGATATGGAAAACGAACACCCGTAAAAGATGAATTTATGAGATGTCTTATGGAAATGAAATATCTGGCAGAGGGTACGACAGTGGATCTGGGAGGAAAACGGAGAAAGCAGGGAGCGAAGATAGCTGCCACTTTGGGGCTGTCAGAATCACTGCTTCAGGAAAAAGTATATAAGGAAATTCTTTTGCAGGAGCTTCAGAATGTCTTTCTGAAATTCATTGAAGTCAGCAGGGGAGGAAGAGCATT
>ENA-ORTD01000200-ORTD01000200.1-human-gut-metagenome-genome-assembly--contig:-NODE-200-length-65159-cov-14.203766_pt1 | contig 65159 bp, 52 predicted proteins | sample MGYA00241907_ERZ509178 | MGnify/ENA primary metagenome ERZ509178 (study PRJEB26280, sample SAMEA2338793) | human gut metagenome | biome: human gut; feature: human-associated habitat; material: faeces...
TAGGGCACTGAAAAGTGCCCTTTCGAAGGGGGATGCCCTAAATTGAGTGCTTACCAATAAATTATGTACAAAACAGAAATTGGGACCAATGCCGGAAAAGTCTGGCGTATCCTGAAAGAAACGCGTGAAATCACCCTACAAGACCTCGCAGGGAAGTTAGAACTCAGTGTAGAAGACACAGCACTGGCCGTTGGTTGGCTGGCTCGTGAAAACAACATTTTCATTCAAAAAAAGGACTCTACATTCTGGGTGTCGGATGAAGAAGAAGACATTATGTTCAAATTCGGATAAATACCCGCCCCACCTTTAAACTAAAAAAACGCCGATGCCATAAATACAAGTATCGGCGTTTTTGTCGAATCCCTGACAATACTAAAATATGTATATAAATCTACGTGCTGCAATATTTTTATCGTATCTTTGCAAACGGATAACCCTTATTATTTTATAACTAACATTTTCACTGATTTATGTTTAAGGAAAACAAAGGAGAAGTCCTGCATGGAATTTTACTTATCGTTTTATTTTCGTTTTCTGCCTTTTACATTGCAGAATTCGAGTTCGTCAAACAACTTTCCTTCAGCCCGCTGATTGTCGGTATCATCTTAGGCATGCTATATGCCAATAGCTTACGCAACAAACTGCCCGAGACATGGGTTCCGGGAATCAAGTTTTGTTCCAAACAAATCTTGCGCACAGGCGTAGTACTCTACGGCTTCAAACTGACCTTCCAACAGGTACTGGCCATAGGACTACCGGCCATTACGGCTGATTTGATTATCGTCACCGGTACATTGGCCTTAGGAATATTAATGGGAAAATTACTCAAAGTGGACAGCCAGACAGCTTTAATGACTTCTACCGGTAGCGCCATCTGTGGAGCTGCAGCCGTACTGGGAGCCGAACCGGTTGTGCGCTGCGAAGCCCACAAGACTGCGGTCGCCGTATCCACCGTGGTGATATTCGGAACACTTTCCATGTTCCTCTATCCCATCATGTACCGTGCCGGATGGTTGGACGGCTTGAGCGACCAAGCCATAGCCGTATACATAGGTTCAACCCTGCACGAAGTAGCTCATGTAGTCGGAGCGGGTAACGCCATCGATGCTGCGGGAGGCAATGTGGCAAATGCCGCCACCATCACCAAAATGATACGCGTCATGCTGTTGGCGCCCGTTTTGGTCATCATGAGTGTATGCCTCTCCGGAAAACAAAAAAATAAAGGCATAACCGGAAAGAGTAAAATCACAATACCTTGGTTCGCTTTTTATTTTTTGGTCGTCATCGGTTTTAATTCCCTGTTACAATCCGCCACTTTCATTCCTCAGGAAACTTTGCAGGCAGGTATAGGGTTCATCAATAACGTGGACACGTTCTTACTTACCATGGCCATGACGGCGCTCGGTGCAGAAACCAGCATAGACAAATTCAAACAAGCCGGAGCCAAACCTTTCTATCTGGCCGGCATCCTCTATGTCTGGCTGGTATTCGGTGGATATGCCATTGTAAAATTGTTGTTCTGAAAAGAATTCGGACATCTGAAAATCCCCATGGTCCTAACCGGCCATGGGGATTTTCAGATATGTTCCGTCTCTTACTGGAAGAAAGGAAGCAGTAAATCGGGAATCTCTATTCCATGCTTTCGAATATCTTCCAACCTCTCCTCGGCCTTATCAGTCAGGGCAAAATACATCTGGCGCTTGTCTTTCTCCCCCAAAGTCCGAACCAACAAGCCTTTTTCTTCTACCGAACGTATCATTTTGGAAGCATGTGAGGCCGTCAGTCCCGTACGTTCCACAACCACGCCTGCCATCACGGTTTCTTCCCCAATGCTACACAGGACCATCGCTTCATTCAATGATAAACCGTATGTTTCCGACAGACGGGTTTCCAACAAAGCCAAAGAACGATAAAGGTCCCTCATGACACAAATACATTTGATTTTCTCCATGGCAGCACTAAATAAATAAGTTTACATTAGCCTCTTCGGCACGTCCCATATACGTAGCTACTCCGCCGATCGTCACATGGTCCAACAACTCTTCCTTTTTCACCCCCATCACATCCATCGACATTTGACAGGCTATGAATTCCACTCCGTTTTCAATGGCCTGCCGGCGTAATGACTCTAAAGAATCAATGCCTTTACGTTTCATGATATGACGCATCATCCGTGCTCCCATGCCTCCCATATTCATTTTTGAAAGTTTCAGTTTCATGGAATCGGATGGCAACATCACGCCGAACATCTTTCCAAACCAATCTTTCTTCACTTTTGGCTTTTCTGTCTTTTTAATGGCATTCAATCCCCAGAAAGTGAAGAAAATGGTCACCTTCTCTCCAGTAGCCGCTGCACCGTTAGCCAAAACAAAAGTGGCTAATACCTTATCCAAATCATCACTGAACAGAATAAAAGTCTTACCTTTTGCCGTCGAGACCGGATGTGAAACCTCCATCGCACAAGGTGTCGCTTTCTCTACTCTGACTATGTATGTACCATTTTCGGTTTGAGCAGAAACAAAACGGTTTCCTGTCATCCGGCACCAGGCTTCGGCATCACGGGGAAAACCGGCATCCGTAGCACGTATCTCCAAACATTCACCAGATTGCAATTGCTCCATACTCTTCTTCAATTTCAGAATAGGACCGGGACATTGAATACCACAAGCATCTATTCGGACAATACGGGCAACCGGCAGCTTTTCCTCCTGACTTACACAACACGCGTTACTCGATTTCCGAACACAAACGTCTTCAGGCGCAGCAGGAATACAAACCGGAGTTACAGCCGCTTTATAGGTCTTAAGCCCTCCTATCAGATTCCTCACGTCATATCCATTTTCTTTCAGGATATTAGAGGCCAGATAACCACGCAAGCCCACACCACAATACACCCACACAGGTTTATCGAGAGGTAACTCTGCCAAACGTTCCCGCAACTCATCCAACGGTACATTCACCGCACCGTCTATCCCTCCCAGTGCATATTCGTCAGGCGTACGCACGTCCACCAATGTCACGTGGTTCAAATCAGCCGTTTTTAAATCCCTCCAATAAAGCGGATTCATTTTCCCGTTCAATATGTTCCCGGCCACATAGCCTGATACCGCCACCGGATCCTTGGCTGATGAGAAAGGTGGAGCGTAAGCGTGCTCCAACTCCATCAAATCGTACACTGTACCTCCGCGCTTAATGACCATAGCGTATTCATCTATCCGCTTATCCACACCGTCATAACCGACGATTTGTGCTCCGTAAAGTTTGCCTCCATCGGGAGAAAACGTAATCTTTATAGCCATCTGCAAGGCACCGGGATAATATCCGGCATGAGAACCTGAATGTATCGTAGCCGAAAGATAAGGTATCCCAAACTGTATTAAACGTTTGGCCGGGAGACCTGTTGAAGCCACGGTCTGGTCGAACACCTTGGCAATGGCTGTTCCGACTGCCCCTTCGTATTTTACTTTATTGCCGAACACCATATTGTCGGCCACAATACGTGCCTGGCGGTTGGCAGGACCTGCCAAGAAATTCAGCCAAGGCTTACCTGTCAGCGGGTGAGGAAATTCTATCGCATCACCGACCGCATACACCGATTCATCCGATGTCTGCAAATACTCATTCACCCGGATACCTTTCATCTCTCCCAATTCCAATCCTGCAGCGGAGGCTAACGATGTCTCAGCACGTACCCCAATGGAAAGAATCACCAAATCCGTCTCTATCGTGATACCGGACTTGAACTTTACCGTCACTCCGGAAGTGGTTTCCTCAAAAGATTCCACCGCCTGTTCCAAATAAAGCTTCACCCCTTTCTGCAACAGATGTTCATGCACTAAAGCCGCCATAGAAAAATCTATAGGCCCCATGACCTGAGCTGCCATTTCCACCACAGCCACTTCTGCCCCTGTATGTTGCAAATTTTCAGCCATCTCCAAACCGATGAAACCGCCACCTACGATAAGTGCACGTCTGACCTGATGTTGTCGTACGTAGTCTTTTATACGGTCGGTGTCTTGTACATTACGCAACGTAAAGATTCCACGACTGTCAATACCTGTCAAAGGAGGACGTACCGGGGAGGCTCCGGGCGAAAGCAAGAGTTTGTCGTAAGTTTCCACATATTCCCGACCGTCAGATGTCCTTACCGTAACTTCTTTTCGGCGTACATCTATTGCCGTCACCTCGGATGCTGTACGGACATCCACACGGAAACGACGTGCAAAAGCCTCCGGAGTTTGCACGAAAAGCCGCTCTCTATCACGGATCACTCCACCTATATAATAAGGTAAACCGCAATTGGCATACGATATATATTCTCCCTTTTCAAACAAAATTATTTCCGCTTTTTCCGTATTTCTACGAATCCGGGCAGCCGCAGTCGCACCACCAGCCACTCCTCCCACAATTACATACTTCATATTCTTCCTTCTTATTTTATATTATCATTATTTTCCAATAGAAACTTTTGCAAAGAACGCCTTTAATTTACAGCGAAACAAATTTCCAACGGAAAACTTTCCAAGTTTAAGATTTTTTAGAAAACACAAACAAAAGCAATTCACTCCACCTCAAAATCCAGAATTTATCGTTATATTTGCATGTGAACCGCAAAACCATGGATATATGACAGACTTTGCCCCCTCCGTATTGCTGATTTATACAGGTGGAACTATCGGAATGATAGAAAACCCGGAAACAGGAGCATTGGAAAGCTTCAACTTCGACCACTTGCTGAACTTCGTTCCGGAGTTGAAACGTTTTAATTATCATATCAACACCTATTCTTTCGATCCCCCCATTGACTCTTCCGACATGGAACCTTACCATTGGGCTAGATTGGCACGAATTGTAGAACGGAATTACGAACAATACGATGGTTTTGTCATTCTACATGGAACTGACACCATGGCTTATACGGCTTCTGCATTGAGTTTTATGTTGGAAAACCTGTCTAAACCGGTTGTATTGACCGGTTCACAACTTCCGATGGGTATGTTGCGGACAGACGGCAAAGAAAACCTGATTACCGCCATAGAGATTGCTGCGGCCAAACATCCGGACGGTACGGCCATGGTGCCGGAAGTCTGTATCTACTTCGAAAGAGACTTGATGAGGGGCAACCGTACCACGAAAATCAATGCAGAGAAATTCAATGCTTTCAAGTCGTATAATTATCCGTGTCTGGGGCATAGTGCCATCGACATTAAAATCAAACCGGAACGCATACGCCGGCCCGATGCGTCACGCCCCCTGAAGGCACACTACCTGTTCGATACCAATGTAGTGGTTCTCACGCTTTTTCCGGGGATACAGGAAAGCATCATTACTTCTGTCTTCAACATTAAAGGATTGAAAGCCGTAGTTATGAAAACCTTCGGTTCGGGCAACGCCCCACAGAAACCCTGGTTTATCAAACTCATCAAAGAAGCTGCAGAACGCAACATCATTATTATCAACATCACCCAATGCCAGTCGGGAAGTGTAGAAATGGAACGTTATGAAACAGGCCGTCAGTTACTGGAAGCCGGAGTGATCAGCGGATATGACAGCACCCCGGAATGTGCATTGACCAAATTGATGTTTCTTTTGGGCCATGACCTGCCCCCCGAAGAGGTCAGGCGTCTCATGAATACCAACCTGGCCGGTGAAATCACGTTGGAATAATACCCACAAACGACAAATATAAAATTATGGACGGACTAATCATAGGATTATTATTACCTTTTGCCGGTACTACTTTAGGTGCCGCCTGCGTTTTTCTGATGAAAAAACAAATGCCGGACTTAGTGCAGAAAACCTTATTGGGATTCGCTTCCGGTGTCATGGTAGCGGCTTCCGTATGGTCGCTGCTGATACCTTCTATAGAAATGAGCGGTACGGAAGATGCTACCCGGGTTATCCCGGCCGTAAGCGGCTTCATAGCGGGTATTGCATTTCTCTTGCTGATGGACCGGATCACTCCGCACCTCCATTTAGGCAGCCCTTCACCCGAAGGACCGCACAGCAAATTGTCACGGACAAGCATGTTGGTATTGGCCGTCACCTTGCACAATATTCCGGAGGGAATGGCTGTAGGAGTAGCATTAGCCGCCGCCATGGAACACAGCACTTATCTTCCCATGGCCGGTGCATTGGCTTTATCTTTGGGAATCGCCATACAGAATTTTCCGGAAGGCGCCATTGTCTCCATGCCTCTGCGTAGTGAGGGAAACAGCAGATTGCGCGCTTTCGGCATCGGTACATTGAGCGGTGTCGTAGAACCTATCGGAGCTATCCTGACGATTCTGTTGGCAGCCTACATCACCCCCATATTGCCATATTTACTGTCGTTTGCCGCTGGCGCAATGATTTATGTGGTCGTAGAGGAGTTGATTCCGGAGGCTTCTCAAGGAAAACATTCCAACGTAGGAACGGTAGGTTTTGCACTGGGCTTCGTATTAATGATGATTCTGGACGTCGTATTAGGATAAACGTTTGGAGCGATATTCTTTAGGCCCGACACCAAAATGCTTTTTCACATATTTGCCGAAGAAAGAAAGAGAAGGAAAATCCAACTCCACCATAATTTCCTTAATGCTTTTGTTTGAATAAGACAACAAGTCCGCGATGTCTTTCGTCACCGCTTTATGAATCAGCATCGAAGCTGTTTCGCCACAAGTCGCTTTACAGACAGAAGACAAATACTTAGACGTTACATTCAATGTCTCCGCATAAAAAGATACGGAACGAGGTTTAGGATAGACCGATGTAAGCAAATCCAAAAATCCTTTGAACAGATTATGTCCTTGAGAGTAATTGACCGCACCGACCGAAATATAACGTCCTATCACGCCATACAATTCACACATAAACGATTTCAACAGACACTGCATGGATTCCCTATATCCCAACTTGTTCTTATCCCCAATCTTGACAGATAGCAAAGAATAATACAATGATAAACAAGTATATTCCATATCCGTGAGCGACAGTACCGGATGAGCTATCAGAAATGAAACCACATCCCAATTATATGAAGAAAATGAAATGGCTTTTTGAAATAAAGAACGAGAGATACAAAGACTGTTTACAGACAAATCATCCGTCTTTTTCTGCCGTTCCAATATGTCCTTGGGTAAGGACATGATTATATCGTGAGCCTTGACGTTATAATTCTTTCCATTGATGGTACATTCGGCTTCTCCCGAAACGACAATAGTAACAATCACCCGTTCTACTTTTATCGTATCTGACGTCATCCGAGACAGATTCCTCCCAGCCTCCAAGCCATACATGAGAGCATCCTTCTCACGTACTATCATAAAATCATCACTAACTAACAATACGTCACTTTCCATTTTCTACTGTTATTTTCCGATTGCAAAATAAATATCTTCATTCTTATAAACTGACCTGATTATTCACAAAGAGTGTTCTGAATAACATTAAAACTATCCTATAACAGACTTATAATACTCTCCATCGATACTTGAAACGGAGAAAGACAGAAAAGCCCCGGACAAAGAAACTTTTATGCCGCTTTTTCTTAACTTTGCACCCGCTAATCCAAATGAAATATGATTTATCCACAGAATTTTGAACAGAAAATAGGATTTGACGAGATACGTACTTTATTGACGGGACACTGCCTGAGTACGCTTGGCATAGAGCGCGTCGTACAGATGAAATTCCTGACGGATTTGCATCTATTGCGCGAATTGCAAGAGCAGACACGGGAATTCCTGCGCATTCAGGAAGGAGAAGAGGACTTTCCGGAGCAGGACTTCTATGATGTACGCCCGGCCATCAAACGCATCAGAATAGAAGGTACTTATCTCGACGAAACGGAATTGTTCGACCTGAAACGCTCGCTTTGCACGATTATCAACATCGTACGGTTTCTTAATAAGGAAACCGAAGAATATAACGACACAGAAGAAAGACGCCCCGCCGACGATGCCTCCGTCCCCTATCCGGCTTTACGCCGCCTGACGCAAGGGGTCTCCGTCTACCCTCAATTGGTACACCGCATTGAAAACATACTCGACAAATACGGCAAAATCAAAGACTCGGCATCCGCCGAACTGTTGCGCATCCGCCGCGAACTTGTCGCTGCCGAAAGCGGAATCTCGCGCACACTGCACGCCATCTTGCGGAACGCGCAACAAGACGGCGTGGTGGACAAGGATGTCACTCCCACCATGCGCGACGGACGTCTGGTCATTCCTGTGGCACCGGCTTTAAAGCGTAAAATAAAAGGAATCGTCCACGATGAATCCTCCACAGGACGTACGGTCTTCATCGAACCGGCTGAAGTGGTGGAGGCAAACAACCGTATCCGCGAACTGGAAGGAGAAGAACGGCGTGAAATCATACGCATATTGCAAGAATTCACGGCTGAGGTCCGGCCTCATTATCAGGAAATACTGCAATCCTACGAGTTTTTGGCCGAAATAGACTTCATCCATGCCAAGGCCGGATTAGCCCACCAGTTCGATGCCACGACACCGGACATCAAAGGGGCGCCGCTGATAGACTGGACCATGGCCCGCCATCCCTTGCTATACCTGTCCCTGACCCGTCACGGGAAAAAAATCGTACCGCTCGACATCGAACTGAACGGACATCAGCGTATTCTCATCATCTCCGGTCCCAACGCGGGCGGAAAATCCGTATGCCTGAAGACCGTAGGCCTCATCCAATACATGTTGCAATGCGGACTTCCCGTTCCTATCGGGGAAAACTCACGCACCGGCATTTTCGGCAGTATCTTTATCGATATCGGGGACGAGCAGAGCATAGAGGACGACTTGAGCACCTATTCCAGCCATTTGCTCAACATGAAAAACATGATGAAAGCTTGCTGTGGCACCAGTCTTCTGCTCATCGACGAATTCGGAGGCGGCACGGAACCGCAAATCGGCGGCGCCATAGCCGAAGCCGTCCTGAAACGGTTCAACCAAAAAAAGACCTTCGGCATCATCACGACACACTACCAAAACCTGAAACACTTCGCCGAGGACCATGAGGGGGTAGTGAACGGGGCCATGCTCTACGACCGCCAACACATGCAGGCCCTGTTCCAACTGCAAATCGGCAATCCTGGCAGTTCTTTTGCCGTGGAAATCGCCCGCAAGATAGGCATTCCTGAGGAAGTAATAGCCGATGCGTCCGAGTTGGTGGGCAAAGAGTACATCAACGCGGACAAGTACCTGCAAGACATCGTAAGAGACAAGCGGTATTGGGAAAACAAACGGCAGAACATCCACCTCCGGGAAAAGGAAATGGAGAAGACCATAGCCCGTTACGAAACGGAAATCGCAGAGTTGCAACGCAGCCGGAAAGAAATCTTGCGCAAAGCCAAAGAAGATGCCGAACAACTGCTCCGGGAATCGAATGCCAAGATAGAGAACACCATTAAAACCATCAGGGAGGCTCAGGCTGAAAAAGAAAAGACCCGCAACGTACGCCAGGAATTGGATGAATTCAAAAAGACCTTGGACGACATCGAAAAGCAACACGAAGCGGACAAGATAGCCCGTAAAATGCAACAACTGCAGGAACGGAAAAAAAGACAGGCCGAACGGAAAGAGAAAAAAGCATCCGAAGCCGCCATGCGGAAAGCGCAGCCCGATGCCTTGCTGCAAGCCGCGCAGGAAGCGGAGGTACGCAACCGTCCCCTGCAACCCGGTGAGACCGTACGCATCAAAGGGCAGACTACCGTAGGCACGATAGAGGAGATAGACGGAAAGAACGCCATCGTCACTTTCGGCATGATGCGCACCAACGTGAAACCGGAACGGTTGGAACGTGCCGCAGCCCCCGATCCCCCGGCACGGAACCAGGCCGCCACCTTCGTCAGCAAACAGACGCAAGACAGCATGTACGAGAAAAAACTGAATTTCAAGCAGGATATCGACATACGGGGCATGAGGGGAGACGAAGCCATCCATGCCGTCACTTATTTCATCGACGATGCCATATTATTGGGAATATCCAGGGTACGCATCCTGCACGGAACGGGTTCGGGCATCTTACGCACGCTGATTCGCCAGTATCTGCACACGGTGCCCGGCGTAAAAGATTTCAAGGACGAGCACGTACAGTTCGGAGGGGCAGGCATCACCGTAGTGGACTTGGCCTGACTTCAGACCGGCAAATATACACTGTAAACCGAATTTACATGTTATTTTTCCAACGGGACAAGGACTAAATAGACCATTATTTATTACCTTTGTACCCAATTAAGTACATATTGCGACTTTTTAGACTTTAAGAAAAAGATTATGCTGGAGAGATTTTTAAGTCAAACGACGTTCACGTCGCAAGACGACTTCATCCAAAATTTCCATGTAAAAGTACCGGAGAACTTCAATTTCGGATACGATGTAGTAGATGCATGGGCCACAGAAGCCCCGGACAAGATAGCCTTATGTTGGACGAACGACCACGGCGTACACCACGATTTCACTTTTTCCGAGCTGAAAGACTACACCGACCGCACGGCTTCTTATTTCCAATCGTTAGGCATCGGACACGGAGACATGGTCATGCTTATATTGAAACGCCGGTATGAATTTTGGTTCTCCATCATCGCCTTGCACAAGATTGGAGCTGTGGCTATCCCGGCCACCCATTTGCTGACCGGAAAAGACATTATCTACCGTAACAATGCCGCCGACATCAAAATGATTGTCTGTGCCGGCGAAGAAGTCATCCTGAACCACGTCAAAGACGCTCTCCCCTATTCACCCTCCGTCAAACACCTCGTCTCAGCCGGACCGATCGTGCCCCACGGTTTTGAAGACTTTCAGAAAGGCGTTTTAGGAGCCGCGCCGTTTGTCAAACCGGAACATCCCAACCGGAACGACGACATATCCCTGATGTATTTCACTTCGGGAACTACCGGTGAACCGAAGATGGTGGCTCATGATTTCACCTATCCGCTCGGACATATCGCGACCGGATGTTATTGGCATAACCTGCACGAAGACAGCCTGCATCTGACCGTAGCCGACACGGGATGGGGAAAGGCCGTGTGGGGAAAACTGTACGGCCAATGGATTGCCGGAGCTACGGTTTTCGTATACGACCATGAAAAGTTCCATCCGGCCGACATCCTGCAAATGATACAAAATTATCATATCACATCGCTCTGCGCTCCTCCTACCGTCTTCCGCTTCCTGATTCGGGAGGATCTGACGCATTACGACCTTTCTTCCCTGCAATACTGCACGATCGCAGGCGAGGCACTGAACCCGGCCGTATACGAAACCTTCCGCAAGTTGACAGGCATCAAACTGATGGAAGGCTTCGGACAGACGGAAACGACCCTGACCATCGCTACTTTCCCTTGGATGGAACCCAAACCGGGTTCCATGGGAGTGCCCAATCCGGAATACGTGGTAGACTTGCTCAAGACAGACGGTACGTCGGCCGCACCGGGCGAGCAGGGTCAGATAGTCATCCGTACCTCCCAGGGCAAACCATTGGGATTGTTCAAGGAATACTACCGTAACCCGGATCTCACCCGTGAAGTATGGCATGACGGTATATATTATACAGGAGACGTAGCCTGGAAAGACGAAGACGGTTATTTCTGGTTTGTAGGACGGGTAGACGATGTCATCAAAAGTTCCGGCTACCGCATCGGCCCCTTCGAGGTGGAGAGCGCATTGATGACGCATCCTGCCGTAGTGGAATGCGCCATCACAGGCGTACCCGACGAAATTCGCGGACAAATCGTAAAAGCTACCATCGTATTGGCAAAAGACTATAAGGATGTAGACAAAGAACATTTGGTCAAGACCCTGCAAAACCACGTCAAGCAAGTCACTGCACCTTATAAATACCCGAGAGTCATCGAGTTTGTAGACGAACTGCCCAAAACCATCAGTGGCAAAATCCGAAGGGTGGAAATCCGTAACAAAGACAATCAGAAATCTTAATCACAGGCTGCTCATACAGTCTGATTTTATACTTTTAAATTATGAAACAAAAAATTCTATTGCTGTCATTCCTGTTTCTCAGCCTGATAGGGTATGCACAACCCATCGACTGGAACAAGAAACTTCCGGCAGACCCGAATGTCCTGATCGGCAAGTTACCGAACGGTATCACCTATTACCTCCGGCATAACGAAGAACCCAAAGACCGGGCCAGTTTCTTCATCATCCGCAACGCAGGCGCATTGCTTGAGAATGACGATCAGGACGGCTTGGCCCACTTCTTGGAACACATGGCCTTTAACGGCAGTAAGAACTTCCCGGGCAACAGCATGATTTCCACACTCGAACGTCATGGAATCTCTTTCGGTGGAAACCTGAATGCCTACACCACACAGAACGAAACGGTTTATAACATCAGTGATGTGCCGATGACAGACGAAAGCCTGACGGACACGTGCCTGCTTATTCTGCACGACTGGTCTTATTACCTGACCCTCGACCCGAAAGACATCGACGAGGAACGTGGGGTCATCACCGAGGAGTGGCGTACGCGCAACAACAGCGCAACCCGTATCTATAACCAGAAAAGACCTGTACTCTACAAAGGCTCGAAATATGCCGAGCGCGATGTCATCGGCGACATGGATGTCATCCGGACGTTCAAGCCCGAAACCTTGCGCGACTTTTACCACAAATGGTACCGCACGGACTTGGAAGCCATTGCTATCGTAGGAGACTTCGACATCAAGAATATGGAGGAAAAGATAAAGAAAGTCTTTTCGTCCATTCCCGTTATCCCTAATCCGGAACCACGTCCGTTTTTTGAAATTCCTTCCCATGACGAAACTTATTTCTGTCTGGCCACCGACAAGGAAGCCACTTCGTCCAACGTACAGGTTATCCGTATCTTCCGCGACAAAGAATACGACGGCAAGGGATATGCCACGTACCAGGACGTGAAAAACGGTCTGATGATCGGCTTTTACAACAGTATGGTGGGTGAACGTATCGGAGAGATTATTCAACGCGGACAAGCCCCTTACGTAAAAGCTTCGGTCGGCTTTTTCGGTATGGTAAAAGGATACTATGCTTATTCCGTCAGTGCTACAGCCAAACCGAATCAGGAAAGAGAAGCGCTTATCGGAGCCTTAGAGGAACACGAACGTATATTCCAGCATGGGTTCACCGAAGATGAACTGAACCGTGCGAAAGCCAATATGCTGACCAGCCTCGAATCCATGGTGAAAGACAAGGACAAAACATCCAATGACACCTATGCTGAAGAAATGCAATCCCATTTCTTAGGCAATGAAGCCATCATCAACATAGAGGATTATGCCGAGGCAGTCAAGGAAATCCTTCCGGCCATCACGGCAGAAGAAGTTTCCGAACAAGCCAAAAGATGGTGGAAGACAGACAACCGTACCATCGTCATCAGCGGCCCAAGCGAAGGCGTCACACACCTGACGGAACAAGAGGCCCGGGACATCCTTGCCGAAATGGAAGGAAAGGAAGTCTCTGCATACGAAGACAATAGCGTAAAAGGCAATCTCATCGAAAAAGAGCCCACAGCCGGAACGATCACAAAAGTGAAGGAACTGCCGCAATTCCAAGCCGAAGAATGGACTTTAAGCAACGGGGCAAAAGTAATCTACCGCAAGGCCGATTATGAAAAAGACGAAGTGGCACTGGCCGCTTACAGCCCCGGTGGTTCTTCTTTATATACGGATGTCAATTTCCTTCCTGCGGCATCCAATGCCGGACAATTTGCTTCGAACTACGGTTTGGGTACCTACGACGAAATCGCATTGGGCAAGCTGCTGACAGGTAAAAAGGCCGGATGTGAGGTTTCTATCAGCGGATTGTATGAGAACGTCAACGGAAGTTCTACGCCCAAAGACTTCGAAACGATGATGCAACTGATGTACCTCCGTTTCATGGAACCACGCTTTGATACACTGGCACATAAAGTCATCATCGAACGTAACCATATCTATGCCAAGCAGATTGCCGGGCAACCGCAAACCATCATGCGCGATTCTCTCTCATTGATTTCCGCCAACTACAGTCCGCGCGTACAATTGTTCAACGACGCATACGTAGACCGGTTGACGCTCGACCGTATCGAAAAGGCTTACCGTGACCGTATCTGCGATGCCAGCGATTTTACTTTCTTCATCGTCGGAAACGTGGACAAAGACACGGCGCGGGTCATGGCTCAGAAATACATCGGTTCTCTCCCCTCCCTCTACCGGAATGAGAAGTGGGTGGACCGTCAGGTCAGGGCACCGAAAGGCAAGGTGGAAAAGAACATAGAAATTCCGTTGGAAGTTCCGAAGTCCACAGTCATAGTCCTGTTCAACAGGGAAATGAAGTACACCTTGAAAGAGGCTTATACCATCAACATACTGGGCAATATCCTCACCAACCGCTATACCAAGACCATCCGCGAAGAACAAGGCGGAACCTACGGTGTAGGGGTAAGCGGCTCAGCCTCACGCGAACCATACAACAATTATAATATGTATATGACCTTCGAATGTGACCCGGAGAAGGCGAATGAACTGAAACCCTTGCTTTATAAGGAAGTGGACAATATCATCCGTGAGGGGGTTACGGAAGAAGAGCTCAGCAAAGTGGTCAAGAACACGCTGAAAGAGGCTGAACAAAGCAAACAGCACAATGCTTATTGGTTGACCACCTTAGTTACATATTATAAGACCGGAGTGAACCTGAACGACCCGAAAAACATGGAAACCCTTGTGGCTTCCATCCAACCGAAGGACGTGCAGAAATTCGCCAAGAAATTCTTCAAGGATGCGGATGTCATCGACCTGATATTCTCGCCGCAACAGAAATAAACAAGAATGGGAGGAACGCAAGACAAGCTTTCCTCCCATTTTCCAATTACACGCTTCCCCTCCCCAGAGTTTTTCAAAAAAGCCTTTTCATCCTTCAGGCCGTAGGCCAACTACCTCTCACACAATATATTATGGAATGAAAGATAGGAAACTCATCTTTCAGTTTCCTTTCATTGTAAAGACCCATAAAAAATTCTGCGCCAAACGATTTTTCAGTCTCAGCCGAACGATTTTCAAATCTCAGGCGAATGATTTCCCAATCTCTAGCGAACGGAATGAAACGTGACTGAAAGATACCTGAAACATCCTTCAGCTTGTAACATCAATATTATGAGAGAATTACCATACAACCTGAAAGATGAAGGATATTTTTGTGAAATCCCTGTGTAGGGGATGTTCCCACAAAGTTTTTACGCCCCTATCAAAACACTGCAAAAAACGTTTGATTTAAATTAACGTAATTCCGATACAACTTTGCCGACAACAGAAGCCTGATATTCCCCTTCCACAAGTTGTCGTGACAACACCGGTTAAAAATATATGTATCCGGTTTATCTCTTACTAAGAGAGCGATTTTCGACCGCTAAAATAGGTAAAAGGAAGCAAATGAACAAGTTTCTTTTGTTAAAAATTACCCTTTTCTAAAATGAATAACAAAATACGCAAACCTTTTACAAAATATTTTCCAATAATAATAACTGTAACATAAGGAGTTACGTAGTCTGTACGCTCTCTTAGTAAGAGATAGACCTTGTAAAAGGCTAAAAAAGTGTTGATAACCGAATTGTACGATATTGTTTGAATGCAAAAGTTGATCATTAGGACACTCTTGATGTGGGTTTGTTTGACACCCGCTATTCTTTACGGGCAAGCCTTATCCGGAACAAAGGACGTAAGACATGACACCGTGCCCTTTCTTAAACGTTGGTCTATCATGACCAACGCCGTGGACTGGATAGTAGCCACTCCCAACCTCGGAGTGGAGTTTGACTTGGCTGGCAATGAAAAGACCCGTTTCTCTATACTTATGAACGGCAAATATAATTGGAATACCCACCATTCCATACAGCCGCGCATCGTGTACAACGTGGCGGCCGGGAGTGTGGAAGCCCGGAAGTATTGGCGTACGGGCGGTTCTATCAGAGGAGCCATGGAACGCTACACGAAAGATAACCGTGACACCACCATCTCCCTGCCGCTCTGGGGCTTCAGGCGTTTCAGGCGCAACGTGCTCTCGGGACGTACCTTCATGAATCCCCGGGTTTGGCGTGCCTACTACGTGGGCGTGTATGCCGGTTATGAGAAATACACCATCAGCCTGGGACGGAAAGGCAAACAGGGCGACAGTTATAACTTCGGTTTCACCGGGGGATGGAGTGTTCCCCTTTATCCTTTCAAGGATGGCCGAAGTGTAGACTTGGACTTAGGCTTGGCCGTCGGTGCCAAAATGACGGCGTACGACAAGTTCGGCTATGACGAAGAATACGGATGTTACACTTACCAAGGTTCGAAGGGACGGCATATCGTACCTTTTCCAGTGGTACAGGACATACATCTTTCATTCGTCTTTCGCTTCCGCTCTATCGGAAAGAAGGTACAGGGGGGTGCCGAACGTTACGATGAATGGGATACCCGACAAAAAGAAAAACGCAACGAACGCTCACGCGTACGGCAACGCAATTGGGAAATCCGCGACTCCATGTACAAGGTGCGCCGCAAAGAAGCGGAAGCTGAGAAATTCTCACGCGACTCGCTCCGCCGCACACTGGAGCTGAACGACTCATTAGAAGATGTGGCAAAGGAGAAGGCCAAGGCTGAAGAAAAAGCCAAGGCAGAGGCCGGGGAGAAGGGCAAGTCCCGCCGTAAGAGGAAAGGAAAGAAAACGGAAGGGGAAGAACAAGCGACGGCCACGCCCCAAGCAGCAACGGGCAACGGCACCTCCGAAACACCATCCGGAAGCGCCAAGGCCGACACGCCCGAAGACACCGGCGACAAGAAGAAAGCAAGCCGGAAAGAAAAAAGACGTAAGAAGAAAAATAAAGAATCCAAAGAAGAAGACCCCGTGGAAACCTATTTTCACATAAAAGGCAGACCATCCGGCGGATATTGGGCCGACAGAGGAAGACTACGACACAGCATCCCCGAGGAAACAAGAAAGGAGGGACGCGTATGAAACCATGTAGCAGTCTGATTGCCGCACTCCCGCTCCTCTGCGCCATGGCTTCATGTACAGAAGTGGACTTATGCCAGGCGGAACACCCTCACCGTTCTTTCATGGATTTCCGTTTCCATTGGAAAGAGGAATACCAAGGAAACCGTCCCGACAGCATGGGAGTAATAGCCGTGCGTCCGGTCAACATCCTGCGGTATGAATTCCGGATAACCGCTGAGGAAAGCCACAACAACGGCATCCTCATGCAGCCCGAAACGGAAAGACAGCCTTCGGCCGACACATTGGCTCCGGCCGGAACGCACAACCTATGGGTACGCAGTGGTGAATATAACTTCGCCACATTCGGATGGGATGAAGGTGAACTGGTGGATGCCACCGACATCGTGGACGCGCAAGGCGACGCGGCGACATTGGGAAGCGGCCTGACCCCACTCTACCTTACCTACCGCCACTACCCCGTGGACGATCCGAAAGTGGCGAGGGCGTATGGTGAATGGAAGGATTACAACGCTTACTCCGACTTCATCTCCAGTGAGGGTGTCCCCGTGTTCTATGCCCGGGTGGACCATGTGTCCGTCCCTTTGGCCCAAGAAGGGACAGGCCAAGTGGTAGTGGACTTCACGCCCGAACCGCTCACACAGGACGTGTCGTTCGTATTCCACATCGAAAAGAAGGCAGACGTGGTAGTGGACAGCCTTACGGCCGAAATCTCCGGCATACCTTCCACCATGGAACTGACCACGGGACTGATTCTGGCCCAAAAGACCTACAAACTGTTGTTCAGGCCGACATACGCCGCCCTGCCTTCAGCGGCCGACAGCGCCTCGGCGGAAGCGTTGCGCTGTGAAGCCTCCGTCAACATTCCCGGTATCGTACGGAGCCATACCGAAGACATGGTCACGGGGCCGGGCATCCTGCAAATCGCCATTTACACCCACTACGACTACGAAGAGGAAGGAACGCAAAGGAAAGCAGCCAAAGTGTTCCATGCAGGCATCAACCTCTACCATACCTTGAAAGAGCGCAAGTCGCTGCAATGGGACGAAGAGGAAAACGGCTACCGGCAAGCCAGCCGAAGCATCACAGTGGAAATCGGCTCACCACTGAATATCGACAAAGACGGTATCCTGAACGGTGGCAGCACCTCGACCGGACTGGACCAATGGATACCCGGCGAAACGTTTGAAATTGAAGTGTGAAACGTATGAAGAGGAAAAGCAAACATACTGAAATGAAAAGATACATCGCAGGAATAGGTTTGTGCTGCGCGCTCGCAGCCTGCAACGAGTCCTACCCCGGACTATATGCGCCCGTCTACGACGCAGACAACCCGAATCCGGAAATGACGGCGGACAGTATCCCCGTCACCCTGTCGCTCACCGACCCGGCCTATGCCTTAGTGACGGATAAACGGGGCCAAGGGGCTTTCGGCTTTTGGGACGACGAAGAGAAACGTGCCAAATGGATGGCAGCGGAATTCGGCGTCTACGCATTCCTGACGCGCAACCATGTGTACGACGGAACTCCTGACCTCACAGCCGACGAAACTTCCACTGGAGGCGGTGCGCCCCTTTGCCTGGTAAACGACCGCAAAGCACGGATTTCAGCAGCCTGCGAACTGTTATGGGCCGACGGCGAGCCGCCGTATTACAGCGCGGTTTACCCGGAGCATAAATACAATTTCTTCCTTTATTATAAAGGAGATGCAGAAGAATATGCCCCGGAACAACGAACACAAGGCAGCATCACCAAGTTCTTCCGGATTGACGGCACACAAGACCTGATTTCGGCATACGCCCGTCCCGGTACAGAAGATGCCGAAAGGCTGCCGGACAATGATGAAACCAAATATCTCATGAATCATGCCGGGGATTTGGTATACAGCACGAAAAGTGCACGCCTTCACGTCGAGCCGCATCTCCGCGTGAAGCACGAAATGGCACAAGTCAACTTCAAGGTGCAGGCGTTCGACGACCTGGCCGCCCAAGGGCGCGAGATACGCATACAGGCCGTGGCCTTAGTCATCCCCACGAAGGCGCAATTCACCGTGGCCGCCGACTGGGCGGGGGTGTCCCATGACTGGACGGACGAGACCAACGTTCCCCCGACGGGCATCGTATGGGAAACGGAACGCGACACGGTTTACCTGCCCCACGAAAACACACCGGAGGAGTTCGGCTCGACCTACCAGATGGAAAATGCCATGTTCAACCCCGAACCGGGCGTGAGCGACCCTAAGGCCGAACCCATGAAAATAGGAACGCAACTGCTCGTCCCGCCGGTAGACGAAATGGGCGTAATCATACACTACCGCCTCATCACCACACGCCCGGATGACCTCATTCCGTCGGGATCGTTGTTCACGGCGCGTTATGCCAACCTGCACTTCGAAGGCGGCTTCCAAGCCGGCAAACAGCACGAAGTGCTGCTGAAAGTTTACGGACCGCAAAGGGTGGATCTCGAAATAGACGGCCTCCCGGGGTGGATTGACGGAGGCGATGTCGAAATCCCGGAATAAGGAAAAAGGCAGAAGACACAATTTTGTGTAGTTTTATATATTGTTTAATTTAAATTTATCGTAAGATGAAAAAGTTATTTTTTGCTTCAGCCTTAGTGGCTGGTATGGGCATGTGGAGCGGATGCTCCAATGACGACGTGGTTGCCACAAGCGGCAACGTACCCGGAAGCGCAAATGACGGGTTGGTACCCGTGGAACTGGCTGTGGCCGGTCCGTCGGTCTCCGTGGAAAAGCGTGGCATCGGTTCCGTGGGCGACTTCGGTGAACGCGGTAATTGGTGGAACGGCGAGAAACTCCGCGTGCTCATGATGGAGCGTTCCGCAAATGGCGACGGCGACGGTTGGAAGTATTCCCAGTGGTCCTATAAAGATGCTGAAGATGATGAGAATGTAGTTATCGTCAATTCCGCCAACGACGAAGTGAGCACCCCCAAACAAAACCAGGTGGAGACTGACAACAAATTGACGTGGACTGTAAACGACAAGCCTCGTTATTATCCCAACGAAGGCACGCACGACTTCTTCGCCTATCATTTGGACAACGCGAACTACATATACGACCCTGCAAACGCTTACACCGCGGAGGGCGACAACTCCAAGTTCATCGTGAAGGATACCGTCATAACCCCCAACAGTCATGCCACCCAGAAGTATGTGTGGTTTAAAATAGACGGTTCGCATGATTTGATGACAGGCATGGCTGTCAAGAAGACAGACGCTGACGAACTTGCAGCAAGTAGTACGGGCTTCTCCGCCGCTACGGCACGTGCAGGTGTAATCCCGAACATCGTCATGAAGCACAGGTTGACACGTTTCACGTTCCAAGTTGTGGGTATGAATGACGATTGTAGTGACGTGTCAGTGGAGAAAATCACGGTGAAATCCAAGACCACAGGTAAAATGATTGTGGCTTATGACATGGGTGGAGAGGCCGTTGCTCCTACACAAACCTTGTTCTTCGAAGTCCCGACCGGTAGCGTAGACGCACAACAGGAAGCAGCCCTCGTACTGAAAGACTACAATGAAGAGGAAAGCACAACAAAGGATTTGGTACCCGTAGCTTTGGTAAAAGGTGATGGAAACTGGGGTGAGACTTACCAGAACATAGGTCATTGCCTGATGGTAGCCCCCGGCGAAAAGGAATATGAAATGGTAATCACCCTGAAGCAGACCTTCAAGACCGATGACGGTTCAACCAACCCGGCAGGTACGACCGATATAAAGCGTCCCATCGTGATTCCGGAGAGTGCCGCAGCAGCCGAAGGTACTTCTTATAATGTGAAGGTCAAGGTCTACGGCATGGCGAAGATCGAAGTGGAAGCTACTCTTGAAGCTTGGAAAGAGGGTGGTGACATTGACGTGGACACCAACCTCGACGGCGGAGCAACAGAAGAGCCGGAAGAACCGGTAGAACCGTAAACCTGATAAGGACAGTTTTAATTTCCAAGTAACAAATCATGAGACAGATGAAGTTACATCATTATCTTTGGGCCGTGGCGGCAGCTTGCATGCTGCTGCCCGGCTGTTCCAACGAAGACCTGTCGGATCATGCGGCCGCCCCCGTATTCATCCCCGGAAACAGCGAAGTGGAAATTCGCTTCACCGCCCATTCGGATGAGGTATCCACTTCCGTGGACAAGCGGGCCACAGTGGACGAAGACGGCAATCTGGACGAAATGGGGGTGTTCTGTCTCGCACGTGGGAAACAGGAGAAAAACGATGGCGCACCCGATATTTCGTGGTTCGACCCTGAAGACAACTACGCTTCCTGCCTGATGAAAAACGTGAAAGCGAAGAAGGAAGGCAGAAACGTGTCGTGGGAGGGACACTACTTCTACCCCATCAGCCAATTCTACATGTATGAGTTCTACGGCTACTATCCGTATGCAGAGGATGCCCATATCACGTATGAAGCGTCGGCAGACGGAGACGGCACTGGCGGCCCGCGTCATCGCGCCACAGTGCATTATACGATAGACGGCACGCAGGACATCATCTGGGGAAGAGCCACACTCCAGGACAAGTATGCTTACAGCGCATACTATTTCCGGGAAAACCCGGACGCACCCATGCCTGAAATCGGCTTGCAGCACATGCTGACACGTTTACAGTTCCAGGTGAAACCCGGAGAGGATCCGGAAAACGATGGTAACGTGTTCGAGGATGCAGGGAAGGTTACCGTGAAGTCCATCAAGATCCTCGATGCGCATTCCAAAGTAGACCTCATCGTGGCCGACTTGGAAAAGCGCGAACAATGGGGCGAGGATCCGAGCAAGAGACTCACGTTGGCTGAAAGAATCCAGCCATCGGCCGATGAAACAAGGGCGGATTTCACGCTCAAGGATGCGCAAGACGGAGACTTGCAGCCTGTAGCCATCGGTACGACCTTGGACCAGGCCACGAGAGTGGGCGGCAGCCTGATGCTGTACCCGGAAAAGAAATACCGTCTTGAAATCACGCTGCACAAAGAAGGAGAATCCCCGGAAGAAGGTTTCGACATCACTACGGAAGAATGGCTCACCGTAGGGCCTCCTTACGGTGCTTCCGAAAGCGACACCAACCTGTTCCGCCAAGGAATCTCTTACATGGTGACCATCACGGTGAACGACATAGAAGAAGTGAAAGCAAATGCCAGCCTCACCGATTGGCAGGATTCCGTCAACGGCCCCTCCGTCGAGCTATGACATGCCCCTCCCTTCTGGCATAAAAGCCCGACGGCACATCTTCCGGCCGCATGCCTCGCAACCGTGTGCGCCGGAGGATGTTTTTTCAAAAAAGAACAAACCAATCGAAAAGAACGAATGAAACGCCTTTTATCAACAATCATAACCGTAGCTGTAACAGCCGGACTGAAAGCGCAGCTATTGGCCCTGAAGACCGACGCACTGTGGGATGGACTGATGACCCCTAACTTAGGCATGGAAATCGTTACGGGCAACAAGACCAGCTTCGGTTTGTCCGTGTTCGGCAACTACAAACCGTGGGGTATGGACATGAAAATGGTGGGTGCCATCCCCGAGTTCCGCTATTGGTTCGGCGGACGCCCCATGATGCGCGAATTCATCGGAGTGGCAGCCCTTGGCACGTCTTACGACATCACGTGGGGCAGCGAGACCTATAAGGGCGACGCCTGGGGCGGCGGACTGACTTTCGGCTACGCTTTCTTCCTCTCACCCCATTGGAACATAGAATGTTACGGGAGTGTAGGTGCCGTCTACTACGACCACAAACATTACTACCGCGACGACCATTATTCCGAAAACCGCCGCACAGCGCACGGCTACGCCTTCATCCCGTTCAAACTCGGCGTTTCCTTCGCCTATATCATCAAGTAAACCCACAACTTGCATATCACCATGTATAAAACTAATTTCTATATGATTATACGCCGCCTGATGTTCCTGCTGTTCATCGTAGCGGTCCATATCCCTGCAGAAGCCCAGGTGAAGAACATCAATATCACGGTTCGCCGCACGGAAGACTTGAACAGCAAGGATGCCGCCCCTTGGCCGGGTGTCATCGTATATGGCTTCTTCAATGCGAGCAAGGCCAACGCTTTCATGAAGAAATGCCAAGAAGAGGAAGCCAAGGGCATGACCTATGCCCCACAATCGGAATCGGAGTACGACGCCTTGGGCGAGACCGACCAGGACGGCTACTGCCTGATGCAGCTTCCTCTGACGGGCTATATCATCGTGAAACCGGAAGGGGCCACCCTCGTGAAGCGGGAATTGCGCGGCATGATGGACATCAAAGTGACCTGCCTGGCCGCCAAGCAGATGGGCACGGTGACCAAAACCGCCAAACGCAAACGGAAGAATGAGCCGCAAATCCCCAACATGTGCGGCAACCGCATGGTGGTCGGTCCTTTCTACTATTATCTGTCGGCCGACGACACGGACGACAAATCACGCATCATCGTCAGCCCCGTGGTCAAGGCGATTCCCATCAGCGAAGAGGTGAACCTGGACGAGAATGAGGAAGAAGGCAACGGCGAGATAGTGGGTCATCTGGTTCCCTTCGTGAAAGACGGCGAACAGTTCCAGAAAGGCAACCTGCGCCGCATGGGCTTCGACGAAACCCGCGACCCCTTGTTCAAATACCGCGAAGGGACGTTCATGCGTTCCCATGTGGAAGATTCCCTGCTCATCCACTTCGTTCTGGAACCCGTAGACCGCAATACGCGTTACCGGGTGGATGCCCTTCAGGCCTACGGCATGAATTCCAACACCCCCTACCGGCAGGACAGCGTCTGCCTGAGCGAGGGTTACGTAAAAGACCCCATGCGCTTCTTGGATTACAGCCTCATCGAGCTTCCCATCAACCGCGAGCGTTATGCACGAAGAGGACGGGCGGAATTCAGTAAAGACCACGAAAAGCTCGATTTGAAATTCGTGGTAGGAGAAGCACGCCTCGACCCGACAGACACGTTGAACTTCAAACAAATGAACCAACTCAAAGACAACATGTCGCGCTATATGGGTGCCGATGCGGGCATCACCAGTGCGGTCATCCACGGGTCGGCCTCGCCCGAAGGAGGACAAGCCATCAACGCCCGGCTCTGCCGCGAACGTGCGGAATACCTGCGTGGCGAATTGAGCCGTTTCCCTGCCTTGCAGGATGCCCGCCGCACGGGCGAAATCAAAACCACCCACAAGGTGGCCACATGGACTGATGTGGCGAACCTCTTGGAAGCCGACTCGCTAAAAGAAGAGGCTGCCAGTGTGCGGGCCGTACTCTCCACGACGAAAGACATGGGGCGGCAGGAGGCCGCCATCCGCAAACTGCCGTGCTGGAGCATCATCGAACAGCAGATCCTGCCGCAATTGCGCATCGTGGACATCGAATACCAATACTACACCAACCGCGTGAAAACACGCGAAGAGATATGGGAACTCTACCAGACCGATCCCGGATACCGCGCCGGGCAAAAACAAGTACCTTACGAGTTCTACGAACTGCTCGACATGATTAAAGACCCGAAGGAAAAGGAGACCATAGCCCGGGCCGCCTACACATCGGTCAAAGACGAGGACGGCCTGCGCCAATGGCCGTTGGCCGCCTACGAACTGGCCCGGTGTTATGCCCAACGCGGCGTGGCGGACACCAACCTGCTCAAACCTTACATCGACGTGCAACTGAATTTGGATTACCACAAACAACATGTGGACATGTCTGGTAACGCAAGCTGGCAGGGATGGTACAACGACGAAGCCATCGTCACATCCCACATCAAGATGCTGGCCAATGCCGGTGCCTTCGCTTCGGCCTACCGCGTAGCGGAAATGCTCCTGCCTGAAGGCAAACCGGAATATCGCAGACTGAAAATGTTCCTTCGCTGCCTGAACTGCGAATGGAACGACCCGGAGGTCATGGATACCGTATCAAACTCCTCATATTGGAACAAAATCGTCATATTGGCGGCGCAGGAAGACCCCGGATGCTGGGGCACTGCGCTCTACATGCTGGACGATGCCACACAAGTAGACCCCGCCGACCCAAGGGCGCTTTACCTCAAGGCACAGCTACGCTTTAATTTGGATGCACCTAAACGTACCACGACGGGATACATGGACGACAATTTCATGTTCGATGAGTTCTTCGAACCATCGGACGATGACCCCACGGTGAACAGGCTCGGTGATAAACGTATGGACTGGGGGTTACCGATGGTGCAATGCTGCCTGAAGGATGAGCGCAACCTGAAACACATGCTCAACGACGGCACATTCAACAAGGACTACCGCAAAGCGTTCAAAAAATACTGGAAAAAACTCAAAGCCGACCCGGAACAATGCCGCAAGATATTGGCTGATTTGGAGAAGTCTGCAGCCCCTCAGCAAGCAGTGCAGCCCGCAACATCCGGAGATGCCGGCGCACCCGCCACCACCCCATCTGCCGGTCCGGCATCCGGAACGGAAAGCCCGACCGACAGTGCTGCCACGGCCAGTCCGCCAGTCGTGCCGACACCCGTGCCGGTACAACAACCCGCCGCAACACCCATGGAGGAATGAAATGAATATGAAAAAGGCATTATAGAACCAGGGCGACACAATATAACGAATACAAGACAAGATGATGTACGGAAAATACAAAATAATATGCACATGCCTGTGCCTATGGTACATGTCACCGGGACAGGCGCACACGATGGTGACAGCAGTACGGCCTGTTGTGGAAACACCGGACAGCACGGCGACATCCTCCACACCGGAAGCAGCCGACACCACAGCGGTACAGCCCGTCGAGGAAACTCCGGTTTCCACAGCGGTATCCACCTCCTCCAAACCCAAACTGGACCACACCGTGGACTTCAACCCCTTGGACTACCTGTACCCGGACCGTTATGTGGAAAAAGGCGATACTTTCCGCAACCGTTTCCTTGACCATCTGTACGTAGGATTCACGACAGGCTTCTCGCAAGTCGCCCCGAAAGGCCGACGGGCCATGAAGAACGGAATACCTTTCGGCGGTGTGGCCGGATATGACTTCAACCGGCTACACGGCCTACGCGCCACACTATTGCACACGAACTATGACATGAAGGACGACGATGGCACCGTGAAACAATGGGAAACCGATATAGACTATGTATTCCATCTGTCCGATTACCTTTATGGCTACGACAAACGACGCATATTCCGCATCTCTCCTACTCTCGGCGTGGGCTATATACATTCCGTTTTCCAAGGAGAGCGCGCTTCCATCTTTAAAGGACAGGCAGGCATAAACGTCGGTATAGGTCTCGGACGCAATGCAAAATTCTTCATAGAACCATTCTTTTCCGCACTGACCGACCAAGCCGACCATTCCGGCCATACGAACGTGTCAAAGTATGACATACAATATGGCGTGAAAGCCGGTCTGACAGTCAATATGGACAATACCAATGACTTTTATAACAGCGACGTGGTCTATACACGCGGATTTTTCTACGAACTGGCACAGGGTGTGACTTTTTATGACAGCGATGACTTGGGCTTCTTCAAAACGACCGGTACGGGCTACAAGATTTCAGTGGGCCGGTGGTTCGACCCCATCGTGGGACTCCGCCTCTCGGCCACGGCTTCCGAATATTATTGGAGCTACAACACCACAGCGGCCACCGAAGCCCGCCCCTCCTACGAGACACGTTACAAAGGCAGCATGTTTGCCGGACGGCTCGAAGGATTGGTCAATCCTCTCAACTTCTTCCCCTATTGGCGGCAAGTACGCCATCCGTTTGAGATGAATATCGCCGTGGGAGGCGAATACGGTTGGCTGACCAAATACATCCCGGGAACGGACAACGGCCTGAAATGCAACTACGCCGGTTTCACGGGTGCCGCCACTTTCCTGTACAGCATGGACAAAGAGACTTCTTTTTTCGTGGAGCCCCGTGTGGTTGTGGCCAATTTCCGTGAACCATACGTGAATGTGGCTCGCGAAGCGTCCTTCACCGAAACTTCGGCCTCCATATCGCTCGGCGTGCGCGTCTGTGCAGCCAACCGGAAAGAACGCGCCTCGTGGCCCCCTTATATCTTCGAGCCACGCCTGTTCTCCGGCGTACAAGTAGGAGGGTTAAAACACATGCGTTCGGTGAACACCGTGGGCGACTTCGCCCTGAACTACTCGGGACAGTTTTACGTAGGCTACCACCTCGGGCCTTACGTCTCGCTCAAGGCTGCCATAGAGTATGAAACCCTCAACGAAAGCAAGTATGGGAGTTATGTGGTGGATTTCATGGGCGTGGAAAAACAATTCACCGCACTATGGCAATACCGCTACAACCTGCTGAACATCAAACTGGCCTATATGCTTAATTTATCCAACGTCTACCAGAAATATGACTTAAACCGGAAGTTCAACCTCTTCGTGGAAGGCGGTGCCTTGTACAGCAAGTGCATGTCGGACAATGCCCGGATATACAGCGGCGAACTCGAAGTGGGTTCCTCCCCCCGTCCCCTGTCCGCCGCGAACCCTGGCGGAGCACCTGCATTGTTGCTCGGTGCCGTGGCGCAATACCGTATCAACGACCAATGGAGCCTGCTACTCGAACCGGAAGTCCATTATTACTTGAAAAACGGTTTCATCGGCGGTGAAGTGTTGTCACCGTTCAATGACGTAGTGGCCAAGGTCAGTCTCGGCACGAGCTACACATTCTAACAATTGTTTTTAGCACAAAAGAATATCTGTGAGGTTATCATTCATAAATTACATAATAAAAGACATCCCTTGGGCGGATGTCTTTATTTTTTCACGATATGCTCTTCATGACCCTACAGAAACTCTCGAACGAAGCATCGAGGCATCCTAACTGATAAGGAGCGAGATGCAAGGAGAAGGTACCCTTCACCGATGTCAGGTCGAAATATAGCTTGGCCACGCTGGCCAGATTGAACGACAAGGCATCACCTTTTTTCATCAGGAACTGGCAACAACGCACTAAGAAATCACGTTCATGCTCCAACTGACGCATACACTGGAACAATAAATAATAACAGGCCATTCCTCGGCCCTGCAACAAATATTGCACACGTTCGCGCGGCATATCTACATGAAGGCTTCCGAATAAATAAGACAATTCCTCCGTATCTTCCCCGAATATTTCCACCATAAACCGGATAAATTTGGCACGGTCCAATTCCGTCCCGGCATCGTTCAGGAACTTCGCTACCGGCACATAGCCATCTTGCCGCAATGTAAAACCGGATTTTTGCTTCCGAAGGGGAACGGACTTGAGTAAAGTCACCAGAAAAGCTTTGGAATGGTGCACCAACAGGAAACGAAACGCCTCCCAAAACACCGTATCCGGCACACGAGGCATGATTTGTACGCTGATGATTTCACCGGCTATACGGAACTCGCGATGGGACAAGCTGTCCAAATATACAGCCAATCCGTCCCAGTCACCCGACTCGAAATAGGATTCAAGACGTGCTAAAATCAACGGATTATAATATTTTCCATACGCCATAAGCCCGATAAAATAAAAAGGCGAAACTTTTCCGGTTTCGCCTTTGTGCTTTTTGAGCCTCTTGTCGGATTCGAACCAACGACCCCGAGATTACAAATCACGTGCTCTGGCCAACTGAGCTAAAGAGGCGGGTGGGAAAGCTTACTGCATCGCACCGCTACAACCAACTACCCTTGCTGCGATCAAGCCCTGGGGGATTCGAAGGGAGCTGGCCGTACAGGACTTTCCCGTTTGCGGTTGCAAAGGTAGGAACTTTTTCTTTCCGTTCCAAACATTAGTATGTACTTTTTTAATGCACTCCTGAAATAAAACTCATTTTCAACCGCTTAGATTTTACAAAAATAAAGAAGTTTAGTTCGCCGTATTCCGCTAATTTTTCGTATTTTTGCACGCTAATATGTAATATATATCACAATGAATGCAATAAGCTACAAGCAACTCCGTGCTTTTGCCGCCCAATACGGTGCCGTGGTGGGTCTGATGTGGATTGTCAGTTTTGCTTTTTATATTATCGGACTGACCCGTCCGCTCGTAAGCAACGTGGGTCTCATCATCGGATTGTTGTCCGTGGTGACAGCCGGTTTCCTGATACGGAAGTTCAGAGGTGAAGTGTTTCCCCTTCGTTTCGGCCAGTCGTGGTGGATGGCGACGCTGATTTTCATGTATGCCTCCTTGCTCATGGCGGTTGCCCAGTTTGTTTATTTCCGCTACATCGACAACGGATTGCTCCTCCAAACTTATTCCACCATCATGCAACAGCCCGAAGCTGTAGCCATGATGCAAAGCATGATGCCGGGAGAGGACGCGGCCGAAGTCAGCCGCCAAGTCATAGACCTGCTTAAAAGTATCTCTCCCATACAACTGACTTTCGAATTCTTAGTATATAATCTCATGTTCGGCTTCCTGCTGGCCATCCCCACCGCGTGGATCGGATTGAGCGGAAAGAGCCGTACGACTCACAGTCAAAACCGATAAATATGGATATTTCAGTCGTAATTCCTCTCTTCAATGAAGAAGAATCCATTCCGGAATTATATTCATGGATTGAACGCGTAATGAATGCACACGGCTTCACATACGAAGTCATTTTCGTCAATGACGGCAGCACCGACCGTTCTTGGCAACTGATTGAAGACTTGCAGGAAAATCATAGTTGCGTGAAAGGCATCAAATTCCGCCGTAATTATGGAAAAAGCCCCGCCTTATATTGCGGCTTCAAGAAAGCGGAGGGCAACGTGGTCATCACCATGGACGCCGACCTTCAGGACTCCCCCGACGAGATACCGGAACTTTACCGTATGATTGTGACAGACGGATTCGATTTGGTGTCGGGATACAAGCAAAAACGATATGACCCGTTGTCTAAAACGATCCCTACCAAACTGTTCAACGCCACCGCACGCAAGGTCAGTGGTATCAAAAACCTGCACGATTTCAACTGCGGATTGAAAGCTTACCGCAAGGAAGTCGTGAAAAGCATTGAAGTCTATGGGGAAATGCACCGTTATATTCCTTATCTGGCCAAGAACGCCGGCTTCGATAAAATAGGGGAAAAGGTGGTACACCATCAGGCACGCAAGTACGGCAAGACCAAATTCGGTGGCCTGAACCGCTTCTTCAACGGTTATCTGGATCTGATTTCCCTTTGGTTCCTGTCTAAATTCGGGGTTAAACCGATGCACATCTTCGGCTTTTTAGGTTCCATCATGTTCATTCTGGGTTTTATCGCAGCCGGCGTCATCGGGGTCAACAAACTGTACGACATGTATTGCGGAAACTCCTACCGTCTGATTACCGACTCACCATACTTTTATATCGCCCTGACCACAATGATACTGGGCACGCAACTCTTCCTGACCGGCTTCTTGGGAGAACTCATCAGCCGCAATTCGCCGGAACGTAACAACTACTTGATTGAAAAAGAAATATAAAGATTACATCTTTTGAAGATGAAGAAATTAAAAGGTATAACCCGCACACTGGTTTGCATCGGTGTTTTCATTGCTGTCGCGGCCTGCGAATCTACCGACTGTCCGATAAACAATATCGTTTACAGTACGTATGGATTCTATGCCGCCACGGATGAAGGGGAAAGCAAAATCCAAGTGTTGGACACACTGACGATCACGGCTGCCGGAACGGATTCCATTTTGATCAATCGTCTGGTACGAGGAAGTGAGGTGGAACTTCCGGTAAGTTACAGTGCAGCAACCGACACGCTCATCTTTCACTTTACTGATACGACGAGCCGTACACGGAGAGACACCATTTGGATTGACAAAGAAAATATTCCGCATTACGAATCCCCTACCTGTCCGGCTTCGATGTTCCACCATGTGACCGCCGTTCGCTGGACCCGACTGCTTGTAGACTCCGTTTCGATTGTAAATCCGAACATCAATTATAATGTATCTGAAAATTTCAAAATATATTTCCGTAGCGGTAATTAGCTTGCTTCTTCCTTTCGCTTCGTACGCCCAACAGACCGAAAGCGAGAAGGCCCAGCAAACCGTAGAAGACCTGACGAAGAAAGAAGCTCCCGTATTCGGAGGTGTGGCTCTGTCGGGCGACCTCGTAGGCGTTGTTATGAAATCCCTCAATTCGGATTACTCGCAAATGGAAGTGGCCGCACACTTGAATTTCAAGGAGAAATATTTTCCGGTTTTTGAATTGGGATATGGGGAAAGCAACTGTGAGGGTGAGGAAACTGGCAATACCTACAAAACCAAGGCACCTTATTTCCGCATCGGTATGGACTACAACTTTACTAAAAAGTGGTACACGGGCAATCGGTTGTATTTAGGCATACGTTATGCTTTCACGTCTTTCAAATACGATATAAGTTCTCCGGGATTCGCCGATCCGGTGTGGGGAAACGAAGTCCCGTTCGTATTCAACGGGCTTTCGGCCAATTCCCATTGGGGAGAGATCGTCTTCGGCATAGAAACACGAATATGGAAAATTTTCCACTTAGGATGGAACGTACGCTATAAAATCCGTATGAGCCACAGCGAGGCTCCGCAAGGTTCTCCGTGGTATGTGCCCGGTTTCGGTAAATACGGCAATTCATGTATCGGCGGTACTTTCAACATCATATTCGACATTTAAACCCAGGCAAAAACATGCAAACATGTACATCACAGAGGCTATATTGTTAGGACTGGCACTCGCCATGGATTGCTTTGCCGTAAGCATCACCTCGGGCGCAATCGTCAAGCACATCGTCTTGCGCCCCATGCTGACCATGATTCTTTCGTTCGGCCTCTTTCAGGGAGCAATGGTCTTGGCCGGCTGGTATGTCAGCACGCTCTTCAGCCGTATTCTGGCTCCCATAGACCATTGGATTGCTTTCGGATTACTCTCTGCCATCGGCATCCAGATGATTCGGGAAGGCTTCGGAAAAAAAGAAGAAACCAAATTCGACCCGCTAAGTTATAAAGTCATCCTGACACTGGCCGTAGCCACAAGCATAGATGCCATGGCCGTAGGGGTTTCCATGGCTTTTATGCAAATAGGCAGCAGTTGGGACACCATCGCTATTCCGGCCGTCCTCATTGCCGCCATCTCGTCTGCCCTTACCATAGCCGGATTGGGAACAGGCATATTCATCGGACGCAAGATACCATGCTCCATAGCCCCCGTCGGAGGTCTTATCCTGATAGGTATCGGTATTAAAATCATTATAGAACATTTAGGTTTATGCTCATGAACGATAAAAGAAAAAAACTACGCTGGCAACTGCCTTTTCTCATCCTGCTGGTTATCGGCACGATATATGCCATACGCAGCCCACATTCCAACATTCCTTTCCAACGGGAAGAAGGAGCCATTTTCGGCACGTTTTACCACGTAACCTACCAATGCGATTCGAGTCTGCAAAAGGAAATCGAAGCCGAATTACGAAAAGTGGATGTCTCTCTCTCTCCCTTCAATAAAGAATCGGTCATTAGCCGAATCAACCGGAATGAGGAAGTTACCCCGGACAGCATGTTCGTCCACGTATTCCAACTGGCCAAAACCATCAGCGAACATACCTACGGCGCATTCGACATAACCGTCGCACCGTTGGTCAATGCCTGGGGGTTCGGCTTCAAAAACGGGCAGGACCTTACTCCTGCACAAATCGACAGCATTCTTTCGTTCGTCGGATTTGAAAAGGTGGCTTTGGAGAACGGAAAGATTGTGAAACAGGATCCTCGGGTAATATTGGATTGCAGCGCCATTGCCAAAGGATACGGCAGCGATGCGGTAGCCCGCCTGTTCGACCGTAAAGGCATCCGGAACTACATGATTGAAATCGGAGGGGAAATCGTGGTGAAAGGTCTCAGTCCAAAAGAACAAAAATGGAAAGTGGGCATCAATAAGCCCATAGACGACTCTTTGAATGTCAACAATGAAATCCAAACCATATTGAACGTCACTGACCTCGGTATTGCCACTTCCGGAAATTACCGTAACTTCTACTACAAAGATGGAAAAAAGTATGCACATACCATAGACCCGCACACAGGTTATCCAGTACAGCATTCCATTCTGTCGTCCACCGTATTGGCCAAAGACTGCGCTACCGCCGACGCATACGCTACGGCATTCATGGTTTTGGGATTGGAACAGGCTAAAAAGATATTGCAGTCTACTCCCGACATACAAGCTTACCTTATCTATGCGGACGAGAAAGGGAAGAACCAAGTGTACACAACCCCGGCCCTCCAAACGATGATGGACCGATAAAACAGACAGATATGGAAAACTTTACATTGGACACTTTGACCGCCCTCCCCTTATTTCAAGGCATCGGAAAAAGTGAATTGACACAATTTTCCACGTCTGTCCCTCACCGGATCGTCCAATATGCCGAAGGAGAGAACCTGGCAGAACAGGACCACCCCTGCCGACAGTTGATACTGGCTTTCCGCGGTACCATCGGGATGCGTACCCGGTCGGACAACAACCGTTTCGCATTCTACGAACGGCTACAGTCGCCGGTAGCTCTACAACCGGAAGCTCTGTACGGCATTACTCCACGCTACACGCATACTTATACGGCACAGACAGACATACGCGCCCTGATCATTCCCAAAGACGGGGTAACCTTGTTGTTCAGCCGTTTCGAGGTATTCCGGCTTAACATGATCAACCTCTTGTCCACCTATATCTACCGTCAGGGAAGATGGCTATGGCATAACCTTTCAGGGAATACGGAGAAACGTATCGTCAATTTCATTCACTCCCGCAGCGTATACCCTGCCGGAGAAAAGATTTTGGAAATCAGCATGGAAGACCTCGGATTACAAATCAATGAACCACGCATGAACGTGTCACGCGCCCTGAACCGTTTGCAAAAAGAAAACTTAGTCTTATTAAAAAGAAGGAAAATTATCATACCGGCCTTGGAGAAATTGATTCAGGCCTTCTAAAAAATACAAATATCGACATGGACATCATACAAGAAAACCAAACCGAAGAAAGAAAAAATCCGTTTTTCAGCTCTTCCTACGGAACGCCTCACGACACGGCACCTTTCGACCGGATACACCTCGAAGATTACGAACCGGCTTTCATGGAAGGCATACGGCAAGATGACGAACTGACGGACACCATCATCCAAAATCCGGAACCGCCCACGTTCGACAACACCATATCATTCAGCGTCCCCGACAACCTGCTGAGCCGGGTGAGCAATGTGTTCTTCAACCTGCTGAGTGCAGAAACCAACGACGAGATGGACGAGTTGGCACAGAAAATGTCACCGATATTGACGGAACATGCCAACAACATCCTGCTGAACGAGAAACTGTTCGCCCGGATAAAGGCCGTGTACGAAAACCACCGTGAATTGACGCCTGAAGAACAAATGCTTTTAGACAAGAGTTACGACGGCTTCATACGCAACGGAGCTAACCTTCCGGCCGAGGACAAAGAAAAGTTCCGCGCACTCAGCAAGGAACTGAGCCAGTTGACTTTGCAATTCTCACAGAATAATCTGAAAGAAACCAACAATTTCCAACTCCACCTGACAGACGAAAAGGATTTGGCCGGCCTTCCGGAATCTGCTGTCGAAGCTGCCGCATTGGCTGCCAAGGAAAAGGATTTGGAGGGATGGGTCTTCACCCTGCACGCCCCGAGCTACAATCCGTTCATGACCTACGCCGACAATCGGGAACTCCGCCGGAAAATGTATATGGCACGGAATACCATCTGCACGCACGACAACGAATACAACAACCTTGAAATCGTCAAGCGTATCGTCAACCTGCGACGCGAACGGGCACAACTGTTGGGCTACTCCACCTACGCCGACTTCGTATTGAAAAAACGTATGGCGGAAAACAGCCGGAATGTTTACCAACTGTTGAACGACTTGTTGGAAGCTTACCTGCCCACGGCACGGGAAGAAGTGAAAGAAGTGGAGAGAAAGGCTCGTGAAAAAGAAGGAGAGGATTTCGTCCTGCAACCTTGGGATTTCGGTTATTATGCCCATAAATTACAACTGGAGAAGTACAATCTGGATGCCGAAATGCTACGCCCGTATTTCGAACTGTCACGCGTCAAACAAGGCGTATTCGGACTGGCTTCCCGCCTGTACGGTATCACCTTCAAGGAGAATACCGACATTCCGGTATACCATCCGGACGTGACGGCATACGAAGTGTTTGACAAAGACGGAACTTTCTTAGCCGTATTGTACACGGATTTCCATCCCCGGAAAGGCAAACAAAGCGGTGCCTGGATGACTTCCTACAAAGACCAATGGATAGACGAGGAAGGCATCAATCATCGTCCTCATGTGTCCGTCACCATGAATCTGACCAAGCCGACAGAGAGCAAACCGGCCTTACTCACTTTAGGAGAGGTAGAAACATTCCTACACGAATTCGGACATGCCTTACACGGCATATTCGCCAATACACGCTTCGAAAGCCTCAGCGGTACGAGTGTCTATTGGGATTTTGTGGAACTTCCGTCACAAATTATGGAAAATTTTGCCGTAGAACGCGATTTTTTAAATACCTTTGCCCAACACTACCAGACGGGTGAACCGCTTCCGGAAGAGCTTATCGACCGGATTATCAAAAGCCGCAATTTCAACGCGGCTTATGCTTGTATCCGTCAGGTCAGTTTCGGTCTGTTGGACATGGCTTATTATACACAGGACAAACCTTTCGAGGAAGACGTGCTTTCGTTTGAAAAACGCGCGTGGGAAGCGGCACAGTTGTTGCCGCAACCGGAAGAGACCTGTATGAGCGTACAGTTCGGACATATCATGTCCGGAGGCTATGCAGCCGGATATTACAGTTACAAATGGGCGGAAGTCCTGGATGCGGACGCCTTCTCCCTGTTCAAGGAAAAAGGTATATTCGACCGGGAGGTGGCACAAAGTTTCCGCGACAATATCCTGTCGAAGGGAGGCACGGAACCTCCTATGACATTATATAAACGGTTCCGCGGACAAGCCCCCACCATAGACGCCCTGCTACAACGAAACGGTATCAAACCCATAAACAAAGCTTGAGAGAAACATGAAAACTCCGGAAGAAAAAAAGCATGAATTGGACCTGCGCTATTTGCGTATGGCTCGGATATGGGCAGAAAACAGTTACTGCGAACGACGCAAAGTAGGAGCCCTCATCGTGAAAGACAAAATGATTATTTCCGATGGCTACAACGGCACACCGGCAGGATTTGAAAACGTATGCGAAGACGAAAACCATCTGACCAAACCCTACGTACTGCATGCCGAAGCCAATGCCATCACCAAGATCGCACGGTCTGGAAACAACAGCGAAGGAGCCACCTTGTACGTCACAGACGCTCCTTGTATCGAATGCTCCAAGCTTATCATACAGTCCGGCATCAAGAAGGTTTTTTATGCCCGACAATACCGGCTGACAGACGGTATCGACCTGCTCCAAAGAGCCGGTATAGAAGTACATTACCTACCATTGGACACTCCGACAGAAGAACTTAAAAAAAACATGTATTTATGAATCAGAATAGTTCATCACGATTTACGCCTATCCTATTGGCATTATGCCTTGTGGCAGGAATATTGATAGGAACGTTCTATGCCAACCATTTCTCGGGAAACCGGCTGAACATCATCAATACGAACAGTAACAAGGTGAACGACTTGTTGCGTATCATCGACGACCAATATGTAGACACGGTCAATATGACCGAACTCGTGGAGCAAGCCATGCCCCGCATATTGGCGGAACTGGATCCGCACTCGGGCTACATCCGGGCCAAAGACGCGGAAGCCTCGGTGGAAAGCCTGAAAGGAAGTTTCTCCGGTATCGGGGTATCATTCACCAAACAAAACGATACGGCACGTATCATCAGTGTCATTAAAGGCGGGCCTTCTGAAAAGGTAGGATTGCTGGCAGGAGACCGTATTGTCAATGTGGACGGAAAAGACATCACGGCCAAAGAAATCACGGCCGAAGACTGCATGAAACTCATGAAGGGCAAAAAAGGAACCAAAGTAAAATTAGGCATCCAGCGCATGGGAGAGAAGAAGCCCCTCTACTACACCATCACACGAGGTGACATTCCGGTACACAGCATAGAAGCTACTTACATGCTTACCCCCGAAACCGGATATGTCAAAATCAAAAGTTTCAGCGAAACGACCTACCCCGAGTTATTGGTCGCTTTGGCCGAACTGAATCAAAAAGGCTTTAAAAACCTGGTCATAGACCTGCGTGATAACACAGGGGGAATCATGCAGACCGCCATACAAATGGCCAACATCTTCTTACCCAAGAACCGTTTGATTCTCTACACGGAGGGACGCAAATTTCCTCGTGAAGAATACAAAAGCGACGGGCGCGGAGCCTTCCCCAATCTGCCCCTGACGGTATTGGTCAACGAGGGGTCGGCATCGGCCAGCGAAATCTTCGCCGGTGCTATACAAGACAATGACAGGGGAACAATCATAGGCCGCCGTACGTATGGGAAAGGATTGGTACAGCAACCCATAGAATTCCGTGACGGCAGCATGATTCGCCTGACCATCGCGCGGTATTACACACCTTCGGGACGGTGCATCCAAAAGCCTTACGAAAAAGGACACGGAGAGGAATATGAAAACGACCTGATAGAACGTTACGAACGCGGAGAGTTCTTCTCGCAGGACAGCATCAAGCAGAGCGGCCCTCAATTCAAGACACGCTTGGGACGCACGGTATACGGTAGCGGAGGCATCATGCCGGACATCTTCGTACCCGAAGACACTTCCGACGTGACTTCATACTACAAAGAAGCATTAATAAGCGGATTGATATACCAGTATGCGTTCAACTTCGCCGACAGCCATCGTCAGGAATTAAACGAACTGGAAACGAACGAAGAGCTCGTCCGTTATCTGGACCGGCAAAATATAGTCGGCAAATTTGCCGACTTCGCCCAACACAGAGGATTACGCCGGCGCAACCTGATGCTCTACAAGTCACGTAAACTTTTCAGAAAAAGCCTCTACGCCTCTATCATCAATAACGTAAAGGAAACAGAACAATTCTACGAATTCATCAACAGCGATGACGCTGTAGTAGAACGTGCAATTAAAGTTCTGGAGGAAGGAAAAGCTTTCCCGGAAGCTCCTCAAAAGGCACCCTCAGAAAATAAAAAATAAAAATTTATCGGGAAAGCTATGGCATCCTGCGATACCATAGCTTTCCCGAGTTTTGACTATGCTTATGGATAAAAAAGAACTAAGGACGCTTATCGCCCAGAATAAGAAAGAGACCTCACGGGCTGCCATACTCGATCTTTCAGGTCCTATTTTAAGACGTTTGGCGGTTCATCCGCGCTTTATCGCGGCACGTACCGTATTGCTATACCACTCATTGCCGGATGAAGTGGATACGCAAGATTTCGTACGCTACTGGAGTTTGCGCAAGTGTATATTACTCCCAACCGTAAAAGGAAAAGATATAGAATTGCACCGTTATGCCGCCGAGGACCACCTCGAAACGGGGGCTTTCGGCATTCAGGAATCTACGGGAGAGGTTTTCACCGATTACGCTTCCATTGATTTAGCCGTCATCCCGGGAGTGGCCTTCGATGCAGAAGGGAATCGCTTGGGACGCGGACAAGGTTTTTACGACCGCTTACTGACGCGGTTGCAACATTACAATATATATAAAATAGGAGTTTGCTTCGATTTCCAGCGGGTAGAGCATGTTCCTACAGAGCCTCACGACATCCCTATGGACGAGATTCTTTGAGTCTTTGTCAACGGAACACAATACTCTGAATGACTTGCGCTCCCACGTATTCATTCAGTTTGCGCACCAATGCTTCCCGTCCCATCATCAGATTGGCTTTGAGAGCAGGCGACTTTAAATGAACGTATAACACCTGGTTTTTCACGAAAACATCCCCGGTGTACCGGGCAATAGCCTGCCCCATCACTTCGGACCAAGCCGCTGCCATCCGGGTCTCATTCAACGGTGTCTCCAACCCTTCCTGCCGGAGATATTGCCGGATGATGTCGCCTATGCATTCCGCCTTGTTCCGTCTCATGCTTTGATTTCTCCGTTTTCCACATAAAAGAGCTTGTAGTCTTCGTCCGTCTTCTCCAAAATACGGTCCAGATGGTCACGATTGGTATCCGTCACGAAGATTTGCCCGAACTGTTCGCCGGAAACCAATTTGACAATCTGCTCCACGCGGTCGGCATCCAACTTGTCGAAAATATCGTCCAGCAACAATAAAGGAGTGGTACGGCTTCCCGTACGGCGCAAGAAATCAAACTGCGCCAACTTCAAAGCAATCAAATAGGTTTTGTTCTGCCCCTGAGAACCCTCCCGTTTTATCGGGAACTCTCCCAAGGTCATCTCCAAATCATCCTTATGGACACCATGCAGGGAATACCCCATAATCCGGTCCTTGGCACGGTCGCGACGAATGACATCCAACAGTTCCCCACGCTGGCCATGCGAAATATAACGCAGTCCCACATGCTCTTTTCCACGGGAAATCCGCGCATAGAAATCCTGAAACACCGGAATGAATTCCTCCACGTAAGCCTTTCGCTTCTCGTATATCTTCTCCCCTTCCTGAGCCATCATTTCTTCCCATAGCCCCATCAAGGCTTCGTCGGGTTCTTCCTCCTGTTTCAACAATACGTTCCTCTGTTGCAAAGCCTTGTTGTAACGCACTAACGCGTCGAGATATTCATGGTCATATTGCACGATCACCATGTCCATAAAACGGCGGCGCTCCTCACTTCCCCCCGAAATCAAATCGGCATCGGCCGGAGAAACAAGCACTACCGGCACCAACCCGATATGCTCCGACAATCTTTTATACTCTTTCTTATTACGCTTAAAACGTTTTTTCTGTTTACGTTTCAATCCGCAATATACCTCTTCCGGGTCTCCCGACTCATGTTCGTACTCCCCCTGCAACATGAAGAAGTCTTCACCGTGCCGGATATTCTGGGAATCTACGGAATTGGTCGCACTCTTACAAAAGGAAAGAAAATACACAGCGTCCAGCAAATTGGTTTTTCCTTCACCGTTATGCCCGATGAAACAATTCATCTTCGGAGAGAAGGCCAACTCGGCCTGCGCTATGTTCTTATAATTCAAGACAGAAATTTTTTTCAGTATCATCCGTAGGTTTTCCCGTTAAATCACCCTGCAAAATTAAGGTTTATCCCCCGAATCCTAAAAATAATAGCCTATAAATTTCATCAAACGGGAGAAATTCGCTACTTTTGCTCCGCTTTATTCCCGTACCATGCACTACGGGACGAAAAACAGGAAATAATAATAAAACCATCAAATAAAATGACGAACAAAAAGACACAGCATGATTCACTCAACGTGGAACAGACTTTGATTTCTTCCGAGGCTTTCATCGACAAATACAAGAAGCCTATTATGTACGTTTTCATCGCCATCGTCGTATTGGTAGGCGGATACTTCCTCTATCGGAGTTTCGTAAGCGAACCGCGCGAGGCCAAAGCCAATGAACTGATGTTCAAAGGACAGCAATATTTTGCTTCGGACAACTACGAAAAGGCGTTGAACGGTGACGGACAAGGCTTTCCCGGTTTCTTGAAAATCGCAAACGACTACGGAAGCACGAAAGCCGGCAATCTGGCACAGCTCTATGCCGGATTAAGTTATGCCAAATTGGGTAAATATCAGGAAGCTGTTACCCGTCTGGAAGATTTCAAGAATTGCGGCGACGCCATGGTGTCTCCTGCTGCCATCGGTGCATTGGGCAACTGCTATGCAGAATTGGACCAATTAGACAAAGCGACTTCCACTTTATTGGAAGCAGCCAAAAAGGCAGACAATAACAGCCTCAGCCCGCTCTATCTGATTCAGGCCGGTGAGATTTTCGAATCGCAAGGAAAGAAAGACAAGGCTTTGGAATGCTACAAAGAGATCAAAACCAAGTATGTGAACTCTATGCAGTATGCCGAAATCGACAAATATATCGAACGCGTAAGCGAATAAAGTCCTAAAGCACAAAGCGAAAATGGCAACGAATTTACATAACTTGTCAGAATACGACCCCAAGTCCGTCCCCTCCGCTAAAGGCATGCGCTTCGGCATTGTGGTCAGCGAATGGAATCACCACATCACCGGTCCGTTGTTGGAAGGTGCGCAAACCACCTTGCTCAAACATGGAGTCAGTGAAGAAGATATTCTGGTCATGACTGTGCCGGGTAGTTTTGAATTGGTATTCGGTGCCGCCCAAATGGCAAAAAGCGGTAAGGTGGATGCCGTGATAGCCATCGGTTGCGTGATTCGCGGCGACACTCCTCACTTCGATTACATCTGTGAGGGAGCAACCCAAGGATTAGCTGAACTGAACACGACTGGCGACGTGCCTGTCATCTACGGTCTGCTCACTTGCAACAACTTGCAACAGGCGCAAGACCGTGCAGGAGGCATTTTGGGAAACAAAGGCGACGAATGTGCCGTAACGGCCATAAAAATGGTGGACTACAAAAGACGCATCAAGGGCTAAAGCCATAACTTATATGAACGGCGGCCGTAATCTCTTAGGATTACGGCCGCCGTTCATATTTACGAGCACCAGTTCTGCGCCAAACGATTTTTCAATCTCCTGCAAGCGATTTTTCGTTCTCCTGAGAATGATCTTCCATTCTGTGGCAAACGATTTTCCGGTTGACGGAAGCCTTTTAAGCGGACAACGACAACATACAAACTCCCCTCCCCTACGTACAAGTATTTAAACGGGAAAAGGGTTCGCATCCTTCATACATGCTGTAAACCAATCTGTTGCGGTGAAACCTCTTCGACAAGAGCCTTCACCGGAGGTTCACGGCACGCGATGTGTGCATATTCATAAATTCTGAAACACAAACAGTTAAGGTGAAGGAACTTTATACTGTGCAAAAAACATCAGACCGGGATGGGCAGGATACCCCGAAGGTCGTCCACGATAGCCACGTGGGGATAAGCTTCCAATTCCTCACGTGTGGTCATGCCATGCAATACACCGGAAAAATCCGTACCGGCGGCCTGTGCCGTTGCGGCATCCACCACGCTATCCCCTACATACAGCACCTCGGATTTCCCACCACCGGAAGCACGTCCGATGGCCAACAGCAACCCTTCGGGATCCGGTTTGGCCGCTTTCACATCCTCTCCGCCCACAATGAAATCCACAAGGCCGTCATGCCCTGTTTTTTCAAACAAGTCGAGGATGCGGTAACGGAATTTGGTGGACACGATACCTAACACGGCTCCTTGGCTTTTCAAAGCCTCCAAAACCTCTATCGTCTCCGGGAAAAAGAAGGTATTGGCAGTCATGTGGACATCGGCGGCCTTCACATATTCACGTTTGTAATCCGCCAACGTCCCAGCCTCGGTAATCCCCGTCAGGATGGAAAAAGACTCTTCCAACGTCTTCCCGATGGTGCGCTTGATTTCCGTATCCGTCACTCCGGTGTGCCCGTGGTTGCCGAGCACATGACGGAAACAAGTCACAATGCCCCGTGAAGAATCGACCAAGGTATAGTCGAAATCAAAAATATAAGTGGTATAGCGTTTCATATCTTACGAAAAACAGTATTAAAACAGATTCAGTTTTTTCTGCCGGGCTTCCTCTATCGAGACGGTCTCTACACGCCGCGTTCCGGCACTTTCACGCAAACGTTCCTGCTCTTCGCGCAACTCGCGAAAAGCCTCTCCCTCCGTGTCGGGATTCAGGAAACGGGCAGCCGTCAGCGCGTTCTGCGAAGCATCCTTCATCCAAATGACCGGCCCGTCGTAGACAGGAGCTATCTTCAATGCCGTATGCAAACGACTGGTCGTGGCCCCGCCGATCATGACCGGAATGGACAGCCCGGCCCGCTTCAATTCGCCCACCACATGCACCATTTCTTCCAGGCTCGGCGTAATCAGGCCGCTCAGGCCGATGATGTCGGGATGCAGTTCCTTGGCTTTCGCCACAATTTCTTCTGCCGGTGTCATGACCCCCAAATCCACTATCTCATAGTTGTTGCAGGCCATGACCACCGATACGATATTCTTCCCGATGTCATGCACATCTCCCTTCACCGTAGCCACCAAGACCAATCCCGCACGCGCTGCCCCCTCTTTTTTCTCGGCCTCGATACGGGGTTGCAGGATGCCCACGGCTTTCTTCATCGTACGGGCAGTCTTCACGACCTGCGGCAAGAACATCTTACCGGCTCCGAACAACTCGCCCACGGTATTCATCCCCTTCATGAGCGGCCCTTCGATGATGTCTACGGCATGCGGATAAGACTGTGCAGCCTCCTCCAAATCTTCCTGCAAATAGGAATCTATACCTTTCACCAAAGCATGCTGCAAACGTTCCTCCACACTGCCGCCGCGCCAGGCATCTTTCGCGGACATCCCGCCGCCATCCGCCCCGGGCTGTCCGGCCTTGGCCGCTTCGGCCTCTGCTTTCAGCTTGTCGGCCAACTCAATCAACCGTTCCGCAGCGTCAGGCCGACGGTTGAGCACCACGTCTTCTATGACCGTCAGGATGTCGGACGGAATATCGCCATACATCACCGACGTGGCGGGATTGACGATGCCCATGTCCATCCCCTCACGGCAGGCATGGTAGAGGAACACGGCGTGCATGGCCTCGCGGATATAGTTGTTGCCCCGGAAAGAGAAAGAAAGGTTGCTCACCCCGCCACTTACATGCGCCCCGAGGAGGTTACGGCGAATCCATCCCGCAGCACGGATAAAGTCCACAGCATAGTTGTCATGTTCCTCCATTCCCGTGGCTATGGCCAGCACGTTCGGGTCGAATATGATGTCATGGGGATTGAAACCGACCTCGTCCACCAACAAACGGTAAGCCCGTGCGCAGACTTCTATCTTGCGTACATAAGTATCGGCCTGCCCCTTTTCATCAAAAGCCATCACGATGACGGCAGCCCCAAGGCGTTTCACCTCCCAGGCATGGGCCAAGAAGACTTCCTCTCCTTCTTTCAACGAGATGGAATTGACGATGCTCTTGCCCTGCACGCATTTCAGTCCGGCTGTAATCACGTCCCATTTGGAAGAATCTATCATGACGGGCACACGGGAAATCTCTGGCTCGGAGGCCAACAGGTTCAGGAACGTCACCATCTCCTGCCGGGCATCGAGAAGCCCGTCGTCCATGTTGATGTCGATGACCAAGGCACCATCCTCCACTTGCTTGCGAGCGATTTCCAAAGCCTCTTCGTAGTTTTTCTCTTTGACCAACCTCAGGAATTTGCGCGAACCGGCCACATTGCAACGTTCGCCCACATTGACGAACCGCACTTCAGGCGTCAGTTCAAACTGTTCCAAACCGCTCAGACACAAGGCCTCTGCCTTTCCGGCCGGCACATGCGGACGTCCTTGCTTCACCAAGGCCGGAAAACGGGCGATATACTCGTCCGTCGTACCGCAACAGCCTCCGATGATATTCACCCAACCTTCGTCCACAAAGAATTTCATTTCTTCTGCCATCTGGTCGGGAGTCTGGTCGTACTCTCCCATGCTGTTGGGCAGTCCTGCGTTCGGATAGACTGATATATAATAAGGTGAACGGTGAGCCAAAACTTGTAGGAAGGGAATCAGGTCGTGCGCCCCGAAAGAACAGTTCAATCCCAAGGAAAAAATATCGGCATGAGCCACAGAAGTCAGGAAAGCCTCCATCGTCTGACCGGAAAGCGTACGTCCGCTCTTGTCCGACACCGTAGCCGACAACATGAGCGGCACCCTGCGTCCGACGGTTTGCATGGATGCTTCTGCCGCATAAATAGCGGCCTTGGCATTCAGCATGTCGAAAATAGTTTCGATGAGCAAGGCATCCACACCGCCTTCGAGCAAGGCTTCCATCTGTTCCCGATAGGCAGCCACCAGTTCGTCGAAAGTCAGGGCGCGGTATGCCGGATTGTTCACATCGGGACTCATCGAACAGGTTTTGTTGGTCGGTCCCACCGAACCGGCCACGAAACGCGGTTTTTCGGGATTGCGGGCCGTGAACTCATCCGCAAGCTCACGGGCTATCCGGCAAGCCGCCAGATTGATTTCACGACAATAGTCTTCCACATGATAATCCGCCATCGACACCCGTTGCGAACTGAACGTATTCGTCTCGATAATGTCTGCCCCGGCCGCGAGATATTTACGGTGGATATCCCGAATCACATCGGGACGAGTCAGCGACAACAGATCGTTGTTACCGGCCATCAATCCCGGCACATCCCTGAAACGTTCCCCTCGGAAATCAGCCTCCGTCAGGCCATACCGCTGAATCATGGTGCCCATGGCACCATCCAATATCAATATCCTCTCCTTAACAATCTCTTCCAACCTCATGATTTCAAACTCTAATACCTTTTTACCTGCCGGTCTATCTCGCGCCGGTCTTCCTTTTCCTTCAACGTCTGCCGCTTGTCGTATTCTTTCTTACCCCGGCACAAATACACATCCACTTTGGCACGTCCGTTCTCGTCGATAAACAACAAGGTCGGCACCAATGTGAAGCCGGGACTTTTCATGTCCTGCTGCAACTTCCGGATTTCCTTGCGGTTGAGCAAAAGCTTCCGGTCGCGCCGTGCCGCATGGTTATTGTAAGAACCGTACGAATACTCGGCCACGTACATGTTTTTCACCCACACCTCTCCGTTATGGATGAAACAAAAAGTATCCACCAGACTGGCTTTGCCCGCCCGGATGGATTTGATTTCCGTACCGGTCAGCACGATGCCGGCCGTATATTTGTCCAACAGCAAGAAATCAAACGAAGCCCGCTTGTTCTTGATGTTCACTGATTTGGTCTTATTTTTCTTTTCTGCCATCTTTTATCCTCTTTACTCTTTCACCACCTCGGCAAACAGCTCGAGATGTTCATCCACATAACAAGCCAATGCAGCCGTGACTTCTTCTTCCATTTCCACAAACTCGTCATCCAAGTCGTCAAACTGCGGATACGCCTCGAACAAAGCCATAAACTCTTCGTCCGAACAGTCCTTCGTCAGTTCTTCCTTGTATTTGTCATACAGTCTCTTTCCTTTATATACCAGTTTGGAGAAATCATGTGCCCCCATCAACCGCATGGCTTTCGCAAAAGGATTGTCGAAAATAAACGGCCCGTAGCCGTTGTGTATCAATTGGATAAATCCTCCGTCCATCACTTCCTCACGAAACAGGGCATAGGCAAGCAATGAAATTTGTTCCCCATTGAGCATCCCCATGTTCCCGGCATTCAACTCTCCGCCGATAACCTCCCGGTAACGGTCGATGAAGACCTGTAAAAACTCATCCATTCCTTGTGCAGCCGCCTCGCGCAACCGTGCATCGCTGATTGTTATTATTTTCTGTTCCATTCCTTTGCGTCTTGAATTTGCAAAGATAGTGAAAGGCGAGCGCAGAGACAAACGAAAACGCAGTTTTCTGATTTGGCAATACCGAGCCGCATCCTATTTTCGCGATAGCAAAGACAATCCAAGGTGGGAACATGCCACCCTATCTTCAGTTAAAAACAGCATAAAAAGAGAAAATCCTAAAAAATATTCCGCCTTTTATTTGTACGTTCCGCAATGTTGTCCTATATTTGCAGTATACTATTATACTAATACACTAATTAATTTATAAAACATTGCCTTATGATGACCATTGAACACCTCTCATTCGGATATTCCAAACGGAAAAACCGCGTATTAAACGATTGCTCCCTCCGTCTCGACGAGGGCAAGATTTATGGGCTTTTAGGGAAAAACGGAGTCGGAAAGTCCACCTTGCTCTACCTGATGACCGGCCTCCTCACACCGACAGAAGGACATGCCTGCCTGAACGGCACGGATGTGCGTTTGCGCCGTCCGGACACATTGAGCGACTTCTTCCTCATCCCCGAAGAATTCGACCTTCCGGACTACAACCTAAAAAAGTACGTCCGCCTCAACGCTCCTTTCTATCCGCATTTCGACCACGAAAACTTGCTCCGTAATCTGGAAATGTTCGAACTGCCGGAGGACATCAAACTCGGCGAACTTTCGATGGGACAAAAGAAAAAGGCACTCATCTGCTTTGCCTTGGCTACCCGTACCTCGTGGCTCATCATGGACGAACCGACCAACGGACTGGACATCCCCGGCAAAAGCCAATTCCGCAAACTCCTCATCCGCGAAATGAACGAATCGCGCGGTATCGTGATTTCCACCCATCAGGTGCAAGATGTGGAACAACTTCTCGACCACGTGGTTATCTTAGATAACGCCCGCGTACTGCTCGATGCGTCGGTAACTGAAATCTGCCATAAATTATATTTCACGCAGACCGACAATGAAGCGGAAACCTCAGAGGCTTATTATGCCCTCCCCTCCTACAACGGGCACAGCGTCATGCTCCCGAATCCGGAAGACAAGGATTCGGAAATCAACTTGGAGTTACTTTTCAACGGCACTCTGGCACACCCGGAAACCATCTGCCCCTTGTTTAATGCTGAAAAATAAAAGAATATGGATTCACAGTTTTTCAACCGGAAACGCTTCATCGCCTTGTGCCGTTGGGATTGGACGGAAAGACAGAAAGCATTGGGATTGCAGGCCGTAGTGATTTACGCCATCCTCACCGTGTTTTCCGGCTTCTACACGATACGCGGCGCACTCCGCGCCAATGCCCTCAGCCATTACGTCAGCCCCCAACGCGTGGAAGAATGGAAAGCCATATCGGCCGACCTCGCCCAAGGCGTGGACGGAAGCTGGACTTCCGTGAGTGCCCTGTTTTTCCCGATTCTTGTCGTCTTCCTTATCGGCACAGCCCGCCGGACACAAAGGGCATTGCAGGCCACGTCCCAAGCTGCCCGCACGCTTACCTTCCCCGTGTCGGCCTTCGAGCAATTTCTGCTCCGTTGGCTCTATGCCGTCCCACTCGCCTTGTTGACCTACTGCGCGGTATTCGTCGCCGCCGACTTCACACGTGTGGGGCTTTGCAGCCTCATCGTCCCGCAAGTGGACTATGCCCACCTGCTGCCATACGCTGACTATTGGGATGGCAGAGTGCACCCATACTGGTTGCTTACCCTGCTCAACCTGATGCTTTGGGCGCAGTCCGTTTTCATCTGCACCTCAGAAACGAAACGGGCAAGCGTGCGCACCGCCGTCCTCCTGCTCGTCGTCCTCGTGCCTTTCGCCCTCGCACATTCGCGCTACGCCCTGGGAGAAGCCTTCAACCTTTGGCTCATCCGCCCCGTTATTGTGAATGCCTTCTTCCTGCTGTGCACCGTCCTCAACTGGTACATGGCCTACCGCCATATCCTCAAAACCGACCTCACTTATGTCAAATCCGCCAAACATTAAGCTTATGAACCGTTCTTGTTTCGACCGCAAACGCTTCGCGGTCTTGCTCCACGAAGACTGGGCAGCCCGGCGTACACGTTGCCTCGTCACTCTCGCCGCAGGCTACTTGTTACTCTCTGCCATTCTCACGGTGTCTTGCCTCAAAGCATATTCGGAAAACGCCACCTTGCTACAGACCGTCCCAACGGATATACTGGAAGACAAGTTCGCCCACCTCACAGACACGGCCACTAACCAAAATGCTGCGATCGTCACCGTTACGGCATTCTTTTTCCTATTCCTTATAGTCACTCCGTGGCTATGGAACGCACCCATATACAACAAGGGACAGCACATCAGGTACTTGCTACTCCCAACCTCCACGTTCGAGAAGTTCGCCCGATGGTGGCTCTATGCCGTTCCTCTTTCGATTTTAGCAGGCGTTCTTATTATTTTGGCAGCGGACATCACCCGTGTCATCATTTGCAACATGGCCTTCCCAGATTACAGCTTCGCCCGCCCCCTCCTCTTTACTTCCGGACTTCATACGGCCTCCTCCGGCTTTGTACTCAGGATGCTCCTCACGACCAGTCTGTTGGGCCAAGCCATTTCCGCCAGAAGCGAAACGGGACGGACACCCCTGCACCGCACACTCGGCAAATGCCCAATCCTGTTGTTGCCCCTCCTTTTGATAATCGGAGTCTCGCTCATTGCCGAAGGCGACCCTTACACTTACCCCCAACAGCCCGGAGCAGCGACTGCCGAAGTGGTATGGCATACCTTTTGGCTTGCCGTGACCTCCCTCTTTTGGCTATCGGCCTACCGCAGAATGAAAAAGAACGACCTCAAATACCAATATGCCCTCAATCCGAAAAGCGTATGAATTTCAAGGAAAACAAACCCATTTACTTGCAAATCGCCGACCGTATCTGCGATGAGATACTACAAGGACGGTACGCTGAAAACGACCGTATCCCTTCCGTGCGCGATTACGCCGCCACGGTGGAGGTGAACGCCAATACGGCCATGCGCTCTTACGACTTCCTGCAATCCCGCTCTGTCATCCGCATGCAACGTGGCATAGGTTATTTCGTGGAACCGGGCGCATCGGAACGCATCCGTTCGTTTCGCAGGGAAAGTTTCATGAATGAAGAACTCTACGATTTCTTCCGGCAAGCCCGTTCCATCGGCATCACGGCGGAAGAACTCGAAACCTTTTACCGGCAGTATTTGTCAGACACCTCTGACACTATGTCCAACCTTTAAAAACCCTTATCATGAACAAGAATACATTGAACGCCCAACGCCTCCTCCAATATTTCCGCAAAGATTGGAGCGAAAACGCCGCACAACTCTATTATTATTTCATCATCCCCTACGGTATCATGACCCTGCTCTTCATCTGGATGGATTTCACCAAAACGCACTCTGTGGTCGTGGCATTGGAACAAGTGCGGCAAGGCATGGAAACCGACAACAACAGCTACCAACTGATTATGGAGAACGCCTTGTCCGGGAAAGACGACTGTTGGTTTTCCATTGTCTTCACGGCCGTGCTGTATTTCGATTTCTTCATGGCCTTTGCGGGCAGCACTTTTTTCAAGACATCAAAATACCGGAAGGATTACATCACCGACCTGACATTCCCGGTTTCAAATGCCGAGAAGTTTATGGTGAGATGGTTCAGAATCTCCATCATATCCTTCCCTATCTTTTGTTTAGCCACCGTATTGGCCGACTTCACCCGTATCGGTTTCATTCATTTCCTCTATCCTGAAGTCTCGTTGTCGTTCCCCGTCCCATGGTTAAGTAGCGAATGTGACGTGTACCTGCCCTTAGCCATCCTCCAAGCCTACGCCCTGCAAGCCTTGTTCATTTTAGGCGGTACCTATTGGAAGAAGAAACCTTTCCAAAAAACGCTGAGCCTCGTGTTGCTCACGTCCTTGATATACTATTTCACCTACTTCTGCACCGTATTCTATTTCATCGAACGAAATTATGCCTACCACGATGCCCGAATGCGATGGGTTATCGGTTGGGTATTCGGTATTCCCATCTTCCTCATCTTGTTTGGCTACCTACTGACCTACCTCCGCATGCGCCGTGCCACACTCCTCCCGTCATGGAAAGACAAGACTACGTTAGTGGTCTTTGCAGCCTTGCTCATTGGACTGGGACTTTGCGTCTGGATGCCGAACTTCATCGTGGACCATTTCGCTTACGGCTAAAACCGGAAAGTCCTCATAAATACATCGTTCTACAAAACGACGTCTAAAAGGAATAACACGTGTATATTTAACACCTTTTTCGCCCGTTTTCTTGCTTGTACAATATTTTATTCATAGTTTTGCCGCTGAAAATGACAGAAAAACATTACACTTAAAAGAACAACAGTCACATGAAAAAACAAACCATCATTGCCGCTCTGTTATTAGCTACAACCATGAGCCACGGAAAGACAACACCGAATCGAACCGAAACACCGGCTAATTTTGAGGGATATCTTTTTGCCTATTTCGAAGGAAGAGGAGATGCCAAGCAACAGGAACACCTGCGTTTCGCCCTCAGCGACGACGGAGTGAACTGGCGCGCGCTTAACGAAAACCGCCCCGTCATCGCTTCCGACACCATCAGCGAAAGTGGCGGTATCCGCGACCCGCACATCCTGCGCGGTGAAGACAGACGCTTTTACATCGTAGCCACGGACATGAATACCGCCAAAAACGGTTGGAACGAAAACCCAGGCATCGTACTCCTGAGTTCGGACGACCTACTTCATTGGAAACACGCCAAGATCAATCTGTCCAAAGATTATCCGAAACATTTCGGTGATGCTTATTGGGTATGGGCTCCTCAGACCATTTACGACCACAAGGCCAAAAAATATATGATTTATTTTACCTTGCAACGCAACGACCGCAAAAGCCTCATCACTTATTACGCATACGCCAACAAGGACTTCACGGGCTTTGAAAGCGAGCCGAAACAGCTTTTCTCTGCCAAATACGGCAGCATAGACAACGACATCATCGAAAAAGACGGTACCTACCACCTTTTCTATAAAGGCAATACCAAAGACGAGAACGGCAAGGAAATCAAAAACGGTATCCAACAAGCCACCTCGAAAAGCCTAAAAGGAAAGTGGAAAGAGGACTTCAAGTATCTGGACGCTTACGCCGGAAAGACACCCGTGGAGGGGTCGAGCATCTTCAAACTGAACGGAAAAGACGAATACGTATTGATGTACGACATGTACACCAGCGGACGATATGAATACCAGACCAGCACGGACCTTTACCATTTCTCCGAACCCAAAGCGTTTACCAAGGACTTTTTCCCGCGCCACGGTTCCGTCATTTCACTGACCCGTGACGAATTGCAACGTTTGCAAGAAAAGTGGGGCTACGTAGTCAAATACGAATTTGAAAGCCAAGGCAACCCCATTGTCCGCCACATCCATACAGCCGATCCTGCCGCACTCGTCAAAGGAGACACACTGTGGCTTTTTGCCGGACGTGACCAAAACGGTAACCAAAGCGGTTACGTGATGAAAGATTGGCTCGTGTTCTCCACTACCGACATGAAGCATTGGACACAATACCCGGTCCCCTTGAAAGTAGAAGATTTCAAATGGGCTGCCAGTAAACAGGCGTACGCCGGACATGTGGCTGAACGCAACGGTAAATACTATTGGTATGTCAGTACCAACTGGTGCGGTATCGGCGTGGCCGTATCCGACAAAATCACCGGCCCTTACAAAGATGCTTTAGGCAAGCCGTTGCTCACCAACAAGGACTGTTTCGATTCCCACCACAGTTGGGCCTGTATCGACCCTGCCGTATTCATCGACGATGACGGGCAAGCTTACCTGACATGGGGTAACCGCGAATGCTACATCGTGGAACTGAAAGACAACATGATAGAAACAGAGGGAGAGGTGAAACGCATCCATATCGACGAGAGCCATCCTTTCACGGAGGCACCGTGGATTCACAAACACGATGGCAAATATTACCTCACATACGCCAGCGAATGGCCGGAAAAAATAGCCTACGCCGTAGCCGACCACATTGAAGGCCCGTATGAAACGAAAGGGATAATTTCAGAAATAGCCGGAAACAGCAACACAACCCATCCGGCCATCGTGAACTTCAAAGGACAATGGATATTCATCAGCCATAATGGCGGTCTGCCTACCGGCACCAGTTACAGCCGCTCTGTCATAGCCGAACCGATGGAATATAACGCAGATGGCAGCATCAAACCGATTCCTCCCACTGCTGAAGGGGTGAAACCCTTGTAAACCGCCCTTGCCTCAAAACAAATCCCCGTGAAAACTTCAATATCGTTTTCACGGGGATTTGTTTTTCATGCCCATGCTCACAGCTACGGACAAACGTCAGCCGCCTTTTCGTTGTGACAACATCCATTTGAAGTATTCTTCATGCTCATCCACCAGTTTCTCCCATGAATAATCACGTCGTATCACTTCCAAATTACGTTCCGTATATTCCTTTTTATGGGTTGACACCGCCTGGTCTATTCCGTCCAACATCTCCGTAGCTGCATCCGTAGATCCATAATATAAGGCATTTTCGCCCAAGACCGCACGGTTGAAGATATTGTCATGTGCCAAAATAAAACATCCGGAAGCCATGGCTTCCAACAAAGACGGATTCGTTCCGCCCACACTATGACCATGAAAATAAGCATAGGAATAATGACGAATGGAGTTCAGTTTACGGAAGTCATATATACCACCCACAAAGCGGATGTTACGGTCGCGACCATATCGTTCCACCAAATGTTCTCCATAAGGCGTATTCGTCTTTCCCACAACCACTAACGGATGCTTACCATACTGGTTCGAAGCCAAATATCCCTCTATGGCCATGAAAAGGTTGTTTTCCGGCTCCAGACGAGCCACCACGATGAAATAACCACCCGCTTCCAAACCGTACTCCTTCAATACATCCACATCGTAATCCTCATGAACGTCAGCCCCGTATGCCAAAAATTTGCTTTCCTTCCCGTATTTCTCCTTATAATAATCATGAATACCCATATTGTCTGCAATCAAATAATGACTATGCTTCACCGCCATACGCTCTTCCCAGAATACAAACTTTTGTACCCATTTGTTAAACTTCGTACGTTTATATTCCAACCCATCCATGTTTGTCGTAAAAAGCGGATACTTGATACGCTTCACATTAAACCAGATATAAGCCGGAACGATGCTCGTATAGCCCGCTTCGTAAATAATGTCGAACTTCTCCTTCTTCAAAGCATCACGCAAAGACAGGAAATCGTAAAAGAAACTCCCCACGGAACTCCCCATCCATTTCTCCGGACTATAAATATGCTTTATGCGTACCCCCTTGTAGTCAGATTCACGGTAAGGATGGAAATGCGGAGAGTACACCACGACTTCATGCCCCCGTCGGACCAATCCCACGGAGATATATTCTGCAAACTGCTCGAAGCCCCCGTAGTTGTTCGGTATGCCACGGGTGCTGATAAATGCTATTTTCATATAATATGTTTATGGATTAAGAATAGATAATAAGTGCATTCTTACATTTTCCACTCAAGGATATGTTCGTGTTTTCCTTTACCACACGTCTTTTACATAAAGTCGCCGCAAAAATTTGTACATAGCTAAATACGGCAGTGGTATCCTGAACAACCTCTTCAAATATCCCAATTTCCAATGACTGTGTGAAAAACTATATTTAAGGTTGGAAATTGAATAATAATCTTGTTTTAGAGGTTTTGCCAAAGGAACTACCTCTGTATCAAAAAAAGCCATGTTTCCCAATTTGGCCAAATCACTCCTCTTCGGACAGACACTAAGTCTTTTTAATCCTTCAAATGCAAGGGCGACATCAACATTAATTATATCAGACAACATGTTTTTTCTGAACGTACGGACAAATAACAAAGCTCCCTCCTGAATTTGGGAAATGGTTTGATAGTCACGACGAGTTGACAATGAACCGTTATATTCAAATTTATCCAACACTAACCCGTCAAACCCATATTTAATTAATGTTCCATGATTTGAACTAAACAAGGTTTCCATTAACCCCAAAGCCCCCCTAACACACGGCATCTTAGACATGTCACCAGGACTATAGATATAACCATGCGCATTAGAAACATCAAGGGAAATGCCTAAATACAAAGCTTCCAGTTGAACATCCAGTCCATATAGTGGCAAAAGTGTTTCGAGTGCTTTCTGGATAGTGCCTTTCCAACCCAAATCCACGATACATTCAGTTCCTTGCAGGTTCAAACCCTCAAAATAAGTTGCACAAGCTTGAAATTCTTTACGGGAATTTTCATCTATGAAAGGCTTCAAATGCTGATACAAACTTTTATAACGGGAATCTTCCATCAATTTATCAAACGCAATAACGTCATCTCTTTTCAGACCCACTTTCTCAATTGTGCCAATATAATCGTTAACATCAAGCCCGAGACGTTTCATCAACGCATGCAATTCAACGTGTGTGGCTTGTGGTATCAGGCCAACTACATCCTTCCAACTTTTTTTTAAATGGAGTAATGGGACAGTCAATGCTCTACGTGACACATAGACGTATTGAATTTCATCATTAGGATACATCTCCCTGTAAACCTTCTCCATGATCTGTCCGTCTCTTGCCAAAAACAGCACTCGTTTGATTTTCTTTTCTTGGACAAAACCATGGATCCATGCACACAGTCCCCAAAGTACGGGGCCTAACGTTTCAAACCCTAATCGATGGTTGGGAAATGGAGGTAAATGGTTGTTGATAAAACTATAGAACGACCTTTCATTGAGACCTGCTTGCGCAGGGAGGGTAAAATAAGACGTATTCCCATAATGTGTCTTGATTCTATAAGAACGCATCCCCAACAACCTCGGAACAATCCAATCGCTTCGTTTGGCATCTCCAATATGCAGGATACTATGTGGTTTAATGCCATAATCTCGGATTACCTGACGGAAAAGCGTTCCCGTCTTTTTCATTTTTCCGGCTTCAGAAGAAACGTAAAGCCTTTCTATTGCATTATACCCAGCATTCTCCAATAACTCATGAATAAAGATCTTGGGAAGATACATTTCTGAAACAGCAATCACGGTTTTTCCTTTCCAAACAGCATAATCATATATCTCCTTAATGGGATAGTTGCAAACACTGACTTCTTTTTCTGTCTCACACTCCAACTGTTTCAATTCTTTGCAGATTATCGAATCAAACGGTATTTCTTGGTAAATCCAATCCAACATCACATCTTCCCGCTCCGTCTTCTCCCGAACTTTCTGCTCGGCTTCCATGCGGATGCTTCGAAAATTATGTAATGGGACATCCTGATGCCTTGTATTGTATATCCTTTCCGTTATATCAAAAACATCCGCAGGATAGTATACATCGCGCTTCAATAACGTATCAAACACATCAAAAGAAATGATACTCGACTTGTCTATTAGAGACTTCAGTATTTCGATATTCATATTACTTGGTTCTTTGTGAATGAAGAATCCAATATTCACGCAAACGTCTGGGGAGAATTACGATTTTTATCCGGTAAGCTAAATAATGGAATACAGATTCCCAAAAAGTTCTACGTCGGAACACCACATCTGCACAATGCATTTGCTGGCTACACCACGTACCTTGGTCAGACACTCCATGCGCCTGATATTTAGCGATAATATAAGGAGTTTTAAAGGTCTGTTCTACGGGGATGGACAAGAAGAACAAATAATCTGACACGATGATGTTCCTTGTCACCGCATAGTATCCATGTTCCTGATGTAGCTTCCTCCGGTAAATCACTCCTTGATGTATGATTTTCAGATTCTTTTCATCAAAGATTGATTCCCTGATGAAATATTTTCCGTTATATGAGGCTTGAAATACATCTGAATAAATAAAAGTGATATGTTCCGGATAGTTCTGACTGAATACTTTTGAAAGTACCTCCTTGTCCGCAAACCTGTCTCCCGCATTCATCATGCAAACCCACTCCCCTGTAGCCAATTTGACACCTTTGTTCATAGCATCATACACGCCCTTGTCCGATTCGCTGATAATTTTGACATCACGGTATGAATACTGTTTCGCAATTTCTTTGGCAATTGAAACTGTGTTATCTTTCGATTCTCCATCTACAATAATATATTCTAACTCTGCATAACTTTGCCTAAGCACAGACTGCATCGTTTCAGCTATTTCATCTTCAGCTTCATAACAGACTGTGATGACAGTCAATTTAGCTTTATTCATACTTTTCTTTTAACAAGTTATTGTGACAATATTAAATAACAATCTCCCAGTCACGTTCTTTTCAAACTACCAAAATTCTTATATAACTTATAATCAACAGTTCCTCAAATTGGATAATCTTCCGGCAAAATAGTAAAAAAACATACTAAAAAAGCATGTTGACATTCTAACTAAGTTAGAAGACACGCTTGCTCCAATTAGAAAACAAATTAATAAATAAACCATCAAATACGCATAAGCATATTTTGTTTTAATTGCCAATTTGACATATCTAATCCAAGAAACGATCATACTCACAAAGGCCGTAAATCCAATAATACCTTGATTGTAAAATATATCCAAAAAATCATTGTGTGCATTAATTCCTTTATGCAAAAACTTATATGTTATTATGACCGTTGCTTGATGCCCATTACCAACTATTGTTTGATTGAAATCCTGCGAAGCTATTTTGGCCATCAATATAGATCTAATCAAATCACGACCATTAGATATCGAACCGTTTTCTTCCGCAGCACTCCATCTTTCCATCCATGAATCTGTAAAAGAACGTAATACAACAAAAAGGATAACATATAATATAACAACACCGAATAATAGCATTAGTATATTCCTCAGATTTAACCTATCTTTATAATATAAGACTCCAATGCAAAAGAATCCCAACAACATGGAAACCAAGGGCCCTCGTTTAGTAGACAAAATAATAAAAATTATAAATAATAAAACGACAACAATACGTTCTCTCTTTTTAAAAAAGAACAAAGATGTAGTCATCCATAATAATGTATATGGTATAACTTGATATATATGATTGTATAATTCACCTGTAACATCCATATTTGCCATACTTCCATTCATGACAATAAGACTTATCGATGCCACCAAAGAAATAAATATGACATATTTAATAATACAAAGGTTACTTTTATAAAACAGCTTATATCCTTTATATCCCAATATCCAAAAACCTATTCCAACTAAGACAAAAATGTAATAAAGAATATTTTCATATCCACCGTAATAACCATTGAGCACAGGTGTGGACAATTGACTTAAAATCATCACAATAAGATAAAAGAAACTACATTTCAAAATAGATTTTTCATCTCTGCAAACAAGCTTAAAATTAGACATTATTATTACAAAACTTGTAAATGCAAACAAATAGCCCATATATAAGACACCGGGAAGCTTAAATATAGTCTGGATACCTATTATAAAAGGGAAAAATATATAATATCGTAACAACAAAGCTTTCATTAAACCTCATTTTTTTGAATAACCTTACATGGATTCCCTGCCGCAATACTATCCTCTGGAATAGACCTTGTGACCACGCTTCCCGCACCTATCACGCTACGCGCCCCAATAGTCACGCCTTTCAAAACAATACAGCCTGTGCCAATCAGCACATCGTCTTCGATGACTATCGGAGCTGATCGTGCATATCGGGAATCCATGTCAGGATTCCTTCGTACTTGATAATCCAAGCTGTGCGCATCCGTGTCAATTAAGACACTCCCCCCCCCGATTTTAACATTATCCCCGATGGTTATGCTTTCTTTTGCCCAAAAACAGGCTGAACTTACACCCACATTGTCACCTATTTGTATGCTTGCCCCATGGGATGCAAATATGCATCCCCTTATGTTCTTGCATAAAGGATTGAAAGCTTCACCACTGGTAAATATGAAACCATCACCTATGGAAATTGTCGCGGAAGAGGCCTTATGCAGGTAGAACTTGTTGTGCACCCTCATGTTTCTGCCAAACTGTACCTTACTCGAATAAAACACGAAGCGATTCCAATATACATAGAAAAACATCCGGAGTTTCCGGGGAATACGGAATATTTTATTAATGTCCATAATCTTACGTACCAAAGATTTATTATTTGCTAGTTCCCACAATAGTTCGAAAAGAAGTTCCTGTAAGCAGATGAGATGTCTCGAGGCTGACAAACAAGATCCTCCAATTCACGTTCCTTGCTGTTTTCAACCAAATTGAATTGGCCGACAAATTCGGATAGGGAACGGAAAGATTTTAAGGGGAGGTCTTTGAATTTGTCGTTTGAAGAGGAATAATGGAAAACATCCATCCTTCGGTATAGGAATTCGAACATGACAGTCGAATTTGAAATGATGCAAAAAGAGACATTGTTGGCAAAATCCTCCAAAGAAACTGTCTTGCTACATTCTTCTCCCAATGCCTTGGGGATAATGTCCGTATATTCGTCTCCCCTGAAATTAGGATGATATCTGACTATGAACCGGTAACCCGCCTGTTTTGCAAACGAACAGGCTATTTCAATCATGACGGGATTGTTTTCTTTCTCATAGAAACCGTCAAGGATTACGCCGAATGTTTTCCGCAAGGTGGGCTTGAAAGGAGGCAGGCCAAGGCATTTGGCTATTCCTAACACCTTAATTTTATCCATGGAAATACCCGCCTTTACAGCTTCCCGTCTCGTAAACTCATTCCAAACCAAAAAATAATCGCTCACAGAGTTCTTGAATTCGCCTCCGACGAAATCTATATTGTCCTCAAGCCCAGGCCTGGGTGCAAGCATTACACCGTGCTGCAATGTAGCAGTCGTACTCCCTGATGCTTGGAGAAGCTGTGAGAAATAGTTGTCAAAAGGCGATGCATCATAAAAGAATACGGTCAACTTAAACTTAATCAAACCTTTATACGTTTCCTCCAGTTCGTCCTGCTTGTCCTTGATGTCTGTCAATATCTTCAATATGAGCATTTTTGTTATGAACCCATACTCCTGTTGACGCAACGCATTCCACCACGAGGCAAATAATTGTACCATTTTCAAACTGCGTTTCAGGGAGAACGAACGGCACTTCTCCCATATAACCAAATCGTAATGCCTGTGGGCAATCGTATTGGCGACATCACTAAACATCTTTTTGGAATCGCTCCTACCCTCAGGCAGGAACAAAAACAAGACAGTACTGTTTGCTGAAATATTTTTTATCTTCATCGTGGAATACTTAAACAAAAGGTGCAAGAACAGTGATAGTACTCTCCTAGCAGTGAATGACAATCTTTCTTTTACCGTTAAGGCCGGATGGCGGATCTCCTCTTGTATGAGTACCCAGTTAAATACTTTCTCGAAATCGCACGGGTACAGGCCTTTAAATCGTAGCATATTTTTCAGATTATTTTTTGCACAAATTCTCTCACGCACCCTTTTCCTCCTTGCTTCTTCATCACATGGATGCCGGCAATGGCTTTCACTTCCTCGCAGGCATCTGCAGGGCAAGCTTTCACACCCACGGCCTTTAGCAGTTCCATACAGTTCACATCGTCACCTATGTAGGCCACTTCGTCCAACGTAATCCCAAGTTGAACGCAAAGTTCTTTCGCCACAGCCAGTTTGCCTCCGTCCCGTTTGCCTTGGTACAGGAAATCCACATTCAGTTTCTTGCCACGGTTTTCTACCATCTTGGTATCTTCCGAAGTAATGATTCCCGTCTTGATGCCGGCTTCACGAAGTAACTGCAAGCCCATTCCGTCACGCGTATTGAACTTTTTCAGTTCATCCCCGTTTTCGGAATAATACATGCCCCCATCCGTCAACGTACCGTCAACGTCACATAAGAAAAGTTTCACATTCTTTTTCCCTACTTCCTGTTTGGACAAGACATGCCTGCCCATCAGGTTCTCCAATACAATCCAATCATCCGGCTCATCTATTTCCATGGCAGTATATTCCGGCATCTCGTAAATGCCAATACTCCCACTGAGGCGATTACCTGATGCGAGGATGTTCCCCACCTTATTAATATAGAAAGCACCATTTTCCATTAACATTCCACCAAAGTCCTGCCGACGCGGGCGGTTACGGTAATCATAATTCATGCTCGTGCCGTCTCCATTCCAGAAGAAACGGTAGTTGCGTACACAAGTCAGGATGGAATCATATTGACCCTGGTCGTACATTTTCAATGCTCCCGCAAAGTGAACCGCCCCTGTCAAAGGCGAGGTGGCCTGCACTAACATGAAAATATCATCATCGTGAAGTTGTGCGTAACGGATGTATTCCAACATCACGCTTTCCGTGCTTGCCGTGTCACTGGCGTTTTTTGCCGAACGACGATATACTTTTATTTTTCTGTAAGATTGGGAAATTACAACCTCTTCAATCTTGTCCGAATCAGTGGCCACGATGATTTCGTCCACTTCGCTACATTGCTCTAACGCTTCAATATTCCAGCATACCAAAGGCTTGCCACAGAATAGTTTGATATTCTTGAGGGGGATGGATTTGCTTCCCCCTCTCACAGGTATAAATGCGATTACCATTTTACTTGATGTTTTTTCAACTTATTCCTTTGCACTTTTTCAATGTCAAGAATCTCTTCTTTTTTATATGTCAACGCTTTTGCTACAGCCCGGCAGTCACGGGCCAACTTACGCACGCCGTCAGGCTCTAAAGATGCTGCATGATCCGTACCTTTCCATGTGCGATCAAGGGTGTAGTGCCGCTCTATCCATTCTGCCCCCAATGCCACGGCAGCAGAATCGACAGCGATACCTAAATGATGACCCGAGAAACCTATGGATTTCACCCTATCGGTGTACAACTCACACAAACGGGTAAGCTCCAATAAACAAATATCCTCAAAAGGCACGGGATAACCGGACGTGCAGTCATAAATGACCAAGTCCTTGCAGCGTCCCTTTGATTCGAAGAACCGGATGATTTGTTCTTCCTCGTCACGGGTTGTCATACCAAAGGACAAATGGATTTCACCACCGAAATTATCGCAGAGGTATTCCAATAAGCCTTTGTTCAAATTGCAAGCCGAAGGCACTTTGATAAGGTTAGGATGCAACGTGCATATCTCCTTGGCCGAGGTGATATCCCACACCGATGTGGAATACTCAATACCAAACTCATTGCACCATTCTTGCAACTGGCAGTGTTGGTCAAGGCTGAATTCCAAAAATTCTCGGTGTTCGCCGTAAGTCTTGCCATAAGAGTTTTCAGGATGTGGGTGTGGGGCATTATACTCTTCAGGGGAGAGCAACTCCTTGTTGCACCGTTTTTGGAACTTGACCACATCTGCCTTGCAATATGTGGCAGCGGTCATGATCATCTCTTTCGCGATTGTCATGTCGCCTTTGTGGTTACAGCCGATTTCGGCTATGATTTTGGGAAATTTCATTTTGCAAGTCTTTTTATTATTGATTTTATTTCGTTCATGTTCTTTTGGGTGATATTCCATAAATATTGCTGCTCCTCTTTTAGAATCGGTATCAGTTCTTCCGTGGACTCAAACAGAACTTTTGCTTTCGCATACAGTTGGGATTCAAAGGAAGAGTCCAAAACATCCACTCCCCAGGCAGGATGGTGTATGTCATCTAAAAACCATTGCATTTTATCATGCGAGATAATGGACAGAATGGGAGTGTTGCAACCGAAAGGTATCATCTGGGCATGCCCACGCATACCTATCACAAGTCTAGGTTTGGCATATTCCATGACGGTCTGCTTCACATCCCTTAATCGTACAAGCCGGTATTTCACTCCCACTTTATCGAAAAAAGGTAGCACTTTTTCATCTGTCGGCATGTGTGAATAATATCTTATTTCCGCATGATTTGATAATTTTAAGGCAACATTCGCTATTTGCGTGAGGATGGTTTTGTTATTTTTTCTCAGTTCCTGTCGGTCGAAAGCACAATTGAAAGCAATAAAGTTCTCCTTCTTCTCATAATCGCATAAATCTTTGTATAACAAAGAAGTTAAAGTGGTCATGCAGGGTTGGAATACCAATTTGTCCCGCAATTCTTCCGTACGCAAATATTCCCTTAATTTTCGGATGCTTCCATGATTCCGGATTCCGACAAAAACGGCTTTCTCCACAAACGCATTCAAATGTTCCGTAAAAATGGGAGCAAACTCCTTTTGACCCCTAAAACGGTTATACCCTATGGCAAACGCTATGACGGGAACCTGTATATCACGCAAGTTGTCCATACTGCAACTCCATTGCCACCCAGACAGCTCATTGGGATTCGTATCTGCAAGAAACAGCCCTCCACCTCCTATCACGATGAAATCGGATTTGCAAAAGCTTTTCACATCACTTTTGGAAACAACTTCATGAACATGCCTATCTATCCAACTTTTTATCGGAATGTTATCGTTAAACAAGTTTCTCAATGCAACCGGCAAAAACAGGTCGCCTGTATTAGCATGTGAAAAGGCTGATATGTGCGTGACTGTCAGTCCTCGTGGAGAAGTAAAAGGATACCCGTCCAAGCGTGAAAATCTGTCAAAATAAAGACCTAAGAATTTTCGCATCTTACGCTTGGCAATTCGCACTTTTTGTTTTAGAAAATTCAACATATTTACTTTATTATCTGTTTATAAATGGAATGTCTTTCCGACTGATTCATCCCGATAAAAAGGATAGCAAATCCAGTCAATATCAGTTGTATGAACAACGTCAGTAAAAAATTGGCTGACAAAAGATTTTGTGTTCCGAAATAACATAACAAGACGGTTATGCCAGAACAAAGACAGGTTCGCGTCATCACTTTCTGAATGTACTGTCCGACTGACAACCCGATAACCTTTTTACATATATATAATCTAGGAAACATTGACAGCATCACAAGCAACAAATTGACCCACAAAGTTACTTCTGGTTTGTATCCCCAATAAAGGAATACGTATGAAATTGGAATGCCAGACAAATACATAACCGATACCGTCAGTTGGTATGTCTTTATCTGCCCCGATGCCTGCAACATGTTGACAAGTGGCACAGATAAAACCTCTACAAGTGAGGAGACAATGACAATCCTCAGAAAAACCACGGAATAATTCGGAACTACCTTCAACCATACCCCAAGTATCTCCTGCGTATTTGCCAGAATAGGCATGGAAATAACCAACATCAGGTAAAAGGCAAAACGGGAACTCCGGTAACCCAGTTCCAACATTTCCTCCCCCTTCCCTCCGGCGTAAAGCTTCACCAATTGTGGACGTACTGCCGTATAAAAATTATTTGTAAAGTTGGTTAAAGCATTGTTCACCTGCATGGCGATACCATAAGCTGCATTGATCATAGGGGAGAAAAACAGGTTAATCAGAATGTTCAAGCCTTGTCCCCGAAGTATGTTGGCCAGTGCGCCTATCATATTCCACCCTGCAAACGAAAGCATGTTGCGGAACAATACCGGTTCCTTGTAACTCTTGTACCGGCAAAATCCGAAATACCGCCTACAATACCACAGATAATATAACTGTACGGACACGACAGCAAAAAACATCAGCACGGCGTACACTTTCAAATGATCTGCCGCGATGAAAGGAAGTCCTACAGCAATGCCCAATTTGAGGAGGGCATCCACAATGCCTGAATAGGCAAACACATTCATCCGCTCCATGGCAATAACGGAAGCATTGTAGGGAATACACAACAATGTGACTGTAAAAGACAGAATTGTACTTTGGTAAACAAAATTAGCGGCTTCCAAGCGTGCCTCAGGAATAGTCAGACGGTTGTTGACGAACCACAGTCCCACCGTCTCGGATAGCAGGAGGATGATACCCACCAACAACAAGTAGATATACACTGACACAGAAAATACTTTCTGCGGAATGCCGCTCTCACCCTTCCCCATCTCGAACGAGAGAAAACGCTGCGTGGCCGAAGCCATCGTACCGCCCAGGAAGCTGAACAAGGCAACAATCCCCCCAACGACATTGTAGATTCCGTAATCTTCAGTTCCCAGTACATCCAGTACCACACGCACCGTGTACAGCGACACGGCCATGGTTATAATCTGGCGGCAGTAGAGAAAGAAAGTGTTCTTGGCAATCCGTTTGTTTTTTCCTGTCGCTGTTGTCATATTTTTACTGGATTAACGAAAGTACTTTACTTATTGTGAAAACGTTGGTAAACATCCAACTTTGACATGTCATATAGGGAAGACCGCCTTTCAGCGTTTTCCTCTTAAATGAATCAAAAATTGGAGTTGTTTTTTAAATCTTGTCAGTATCGATACCGATGTCTATAGGCAACAGGTTTTCATGCTCCCCACACCCTCTGCCTATTACATGAGAGATTATATCTTCCCACTTTCCAACTCAACATCTTCCATTCGTTGACGATGAAATTCTCGTAGGTCAGTATCAAAGAGTATTTCTGCCACTTGTGTTGGGTCTTGCGTATCTTCTTGGTGACATACCAGTTCGGGGCGGATGTACAAACTCATCCAACAGTTGCAACTCGCTTTTAAGGGCAGCAAGAGGGATTGTCTAAGATTTCATGGGCTATGCGACGTGCCGTCTCCTTCTTTTTCAGGTTAAGACTGACATGGAGAGTTAGTTTCTTACAAGCTTCCTACACAGGATTTTCCTAAAAACATCCTTCATCTTTCAGGACGCATGTTAATCCACTCATTATTTTGAAGTTATAACCTGAAGGATGTTTCAGGCATCCTTCAGCCGCATTTCATTTCCTTTGGTAGAGAACTGAAAATCAATCGGCTGAGAATGAAAAATCATTTGGCTTAGATTGGAAAATCGTTTGGCGCAAAGCGTTTGACGGCTTTCAGCCATGAAAGGGGTAAGCACTCAATTTAGGGCATCCCCCTTCGAAAGGGCACTTTTCAGTGCCCTA
>ENA-ORTD01000222-ORTD01000222.1-human-gut-metagenome-genome-assembly--contig:-NODE-222-length-61816-cov-3.829925_pt1 | contig 61816 bp, 55 predicted proteins | sample MGYA00241907_ERZ509178 | MGnify/ENA primary metagenome ERZ509178 (study PRJEB26280, sample SAMEA2338793) | human gut metagenome | biome: human gut; feature: human-associated habitat; material: faeces...
CCTACCCCTTTGCGATGGTAGTGTTCATCTACAAAGAAAAGTGAGATGTGTCCCTCACACATTGCCATTACTCCAATCAAAATATCCTCTTCATATGCTCCTAAAAAGATGAGACGCTCAAAAAGATCATCCCGCATCAGATAGGCATAGAAATCCTTCACACCTTCTTCACTATAATCAACTGCATCAAATCGCAAAAAGGTTTTCCATATCAGCTCCCTCACCTGAACATCTTCTTGTTTCGATATCCGATCAATTCGCATTTACGCTCATCTCCTTTCCATATTTGCGTATATGCAATGTTTTTTAAACCCATCGTTATACTTGCTGATAGATAAAAATATTATTTCATTATCAGATTATTTTTCTTACCTATAGCATACCATGAGCAAAAGAAAAAATCACTGGCTTATGACATATCCAGAATCCTAGACACATTGAAATTTTACTAACTTTTACCACATGGATGTTCTCCTCTTCATCTATTTTTCCTCTATACTAATTAATAGATTTTACAATTTATCCACCTGGATTTGGCGATGTAATTGTTGCTTCCGGTATCCCTCCATCTGTATTTCTACCAGGTAGCCACTGTAAATTTGCTCCTAATTCATTTCCAGATGGAATTCTTATATTCCCAGGATTTTTTATATCAACTCTTACTGGTGATGCACCTAATGTACCAGGCTCGTAACTTTTTCTAAATTAGAAATTTCTTCTCAGCTTGCTCTATAAGGTCGTCTGCAACAGATGATGGCATAACAAAAGTTCCTCCTGGAGGTCCAGCAGTTCTGATTTTAGCCTGTATCATTATTTTTGCGACATCTCCATCAAATTGTACCTTCGCCGAATTGCTTTTGTAGTTCCTTAATTTCTAGAGGTAATTTATCTATAATATTATCTATTTGTTTTTCATTAGGTTTGAAATCATTGAAAATTTTAAATTTTATATTTTTACACCTTATATCAATATGTTAATTTTATATTCAATTTAACATTATCCCTTGCACTTTGGAGAATTGTAATTGCATAACCCATAATCTGTTTTTCTAAATCATCTATTCGATAACGCCATTCTGACCCAACGGATAAATTTATATTTCTATCACCTAAATTAGTTGAATTCATTGGTTTACAATACTTCATTATCGCGTCTGGACATCTTTTAAAGCTTTTATAATATCCTCATAGTTTGTAATTAACTCTGCTTCTTTTTTTTCTTTAAGCTGATAGTATCCTTCCATTCCCCTATGAATTATTGCATAAGTAGTTGGATTATTTTCTCGATCTGTACAATTGATAACATATTGACAGAATTCCACAGCTTGATTTGTTTCATACCCCAACTCATGAATTGAAAGTTCAATCATCATTCCTTGAACATCTGTAGGTGATTTCCCCATCTCATAAGCAAGCGCATTTAGTACTCCAAACATAAATGCTCCATACACTTGACGTGCCAGTTCATCTTGAAATTTTGTTATTCTTAAAATTCTAGAAATATCATTGCTGGCCTCTTTAGCTTTTTTTAAAAAATCTGCCTTTCTTTTCATTTTTTCCTCCTAAAATACCAATATTCTTCCTTTGGGATAGTTACCTTCCCAGCCATATGGCAAATGCCCTAATAAATAAATTTCTAACATTTCACTATAAAATTCTGAGCGAATAATGTCACAATAACTATTAATCATAATTATATTTATTACATCGAAAACAACAGCCGTTTTAATTGATTCTGTTATCTTATCTTCTAATAGCATGGCATCTAATTTAATGATAAGATCTGGTATAACTGTTGCTTTAATTTGATTGACCATATCGTTCCAATACAAATTATACTCATTTGGATTATTTACCGATAGCCATCCTGTTACTTGATTAACTTCTTCTAAACAAATATTTTCCCATTTCAACCCAGCAATTGATTTACTTATTTTTTTTAAACTTTTAGTTTTAATATCGCCTTTATAAGCTTCACCCATCTTTGATAAAAGATTAGTTTCATTAAATTTTTTGATCAGTTGCTCATCCAGTTGCATTTCAATCACCTTTCTATAATTTCAATACGTTAATCCGTATCCATATTATATTATCAAGCAAGCATTTTAATCGTTCAACAATAGTATTTACTACCTTATGAATAACCTTTAAATAGGAAATATTTCTAATTATCAATTTTTTCTTACCTATAGCATACCATGAGCAAAAGAAAAAGCATATCCTAAGTATGCTTTTTCTTTAATCATTAAGCTGAATTCTTACTTTCTTGCATATAGTGTTTGTTTATAACTCATGCACGTAAATACATAATAGCTTCCATAAATTAAGATAACGACAATGGCACAGAAGAAATTAGCTAATCCTATATCACCGATTCCCAAACCGGACATTAAAGATGTAGATACTACAGGAATACCAACAGATGCATGAATAACAGCCAACACTAATGGCAATAAGAAATAAATAGATATCTGTGCATAGATGGAATGATTCATCATCTTTTCACTTGTACCGATTTTTCTTAAAATCAAATAACGTTTTTGATTATCCTCAGCCTCAGAAAGCTGTTGCAATGCTAATACTGCTGCACTTGCCACTAAGAAGACTACTCCCAAATACAAACCGACATACGTGAACAGCATACCCAATCCTGCCTGATTATCAATAATCAATTTTCGGCTCATAGAAGAATAGCGAAGAGTTTGTTCATTCGTTCCCAACAGCTTCTTTGCATTCTCATGTACCTTCGTATCATATGCCTCGATCTTACTTTCATCTTTAACATCAATATTCCAGAAAGTATGATGGCTAGCTATTTGCGGTGGCAATATGGCATCAGGCACAACGATGGCAGCCCCTGTACTAAACCCAAATTCTGTGGCAATATTGATGGCTTCCTCTTGCTTTACTTGTAAATGCAGTTTATGATTAAACACCTGCAGTGGCTTTTTCGTCTGTTCTGCGATTTCATTTAAGGTTGGAATGATACTAGATGAGCCGCTGATAAAGAAAGTTTCATCCTGCTTTAACTGCATGGGAGATAACTTCCAGGCACGTCTGGCTTTATTAAAGTCACTTAATGTGATAATTTCCAGATCTGCATCTTTATACAACATACCAGTGTCTACATCTTTCGCATAATTAAATAAATCCTTTAATTTCAGATGATCCGTATAAACGGAAATTGTCTCACTACTCGTTATATTTTTATCCGTGTCCAGCATCAAGATCTGACGCATCTTTTGTGTATCAGCTTTTTGATATTGGGTAAAGGAATAAGCATATGGTGTCTGTGTATCCAAGGATGTTTTTAATGAATCATTCAGATTCCATCCTACAGATAAGGCTCCTACACTTAATAACAGCATAAGGCAAACTATGCTCATAGAAACAAAACTAGTATTGATTTTGGCATTTACCTGACGTAATACAAACATACGCAATCCGCGATAGTATAAACGCTTGCTGGAACGTATGAACTGTAAGAGGAAACCCGATAGGGACAAAAAGAAGAACAATGTTCCTAAGCTTCCCATAATTAGAATAGGAACTAAACAGCTTGCAAACATCTGAGTAGAGCGTGTCGCCAGATAATAAGCTGCCCCTAACAACAACAAAGAAACGATAAAGATAAGTACAGCGATGAAAGGTTTTTGAATTCTAGCTTTTTCCTGTTTACGCTCAGCCTGCAATAGTTCTATCAATTTTACTTTCGCTATAACTCTGGTGTTCAGCAACATGATAACCAGAAAAATAATCGTAAAGGAAATAGCAGTGATAATAGCTGCTGATGGCGAGAAAACAAAGTTATAATTTACTTGAACTGAGAACAGATGTGCGGTAAAGATGCCTAAGCCTTGTGAGCACAATATACCTAGTAATAATCCAACACCAAGTGATACTACACCAATGCATACGGTTTCATAAATTAAAACCTTAGAGATATCTTTTTTCTCCATGCCCAACAACATATATAAACCAAATTCTTTTTTCCGTCGTTTAATCAAAAAGTTGTTGGCATACATGACCAGAAAGGCCAGTACGATAGCCACAAAAACGGATAAGATTCCCATGAAAATGCCAAGTGTTTGTAGCATGATGGATTGTGAGTCATTTAATGACATGATTTCCTTTTGCGCTTGAAAGGAATTAAAGGTATAGAATAAACAGATAGAAAACATCAGAGTTAGAAAATAGATCATATAATCTTTATAGCTTTTTCTGACGTTATGCAGCGCAAGTCTGGTTAATTTCATTTACATCCCTTCTTTCACTGTAATTATAAAAGAACAAGTATCTCGCTGCCATCGTTGTCACTTACACTTTCCTTACAAATTTGAAATAATAATAAATTTCTCCACATAGCAGTGGCCAAAAAAGCATAAGAGGGGTTATGTATCTAGAATGCCTTATGATACGTTATATTATAACTATAAAAGAAAAAGAACTAAAGGTTAAGTAAGCAGCAAGAGACTATGAAGTACTTCAGCAGATGCCTACATCATACATACAATCCGACTTTATGAAATAAAGATATCTTATGATGATAAATGCCGAATGGAATATGCTATAGGAAGTAGTCAAAGCGAAATTAGGCAACAGAATGCTGAACATGGTATGTTTGTTCCTATAAAACAAAAAGACAATATTTTCCATCCGTATGAATACTATTTTACCATATGCTGGCATGTTAGAAAGTACATATTTTTCCTTATTTTATTATTGCCAGATTTTATTTTCTATGGTAATATAGTTAAGCAGTTAAATCTTAGGGGTATAGTACAATGGTAGTATAACGGTCTCCAAAACCGCTGATGGGAGTTCGATCCTCTCTACCCCTGCCATGAAAAATAGCCAGACACCGAAACGGTGTCTTTTTTTATAAACTGGCAGGGGCAGAGAGGTCCTTATAAACAGACCATATCTTTCCATAGCAAAAGATAATACTCAATATGCTATAATAAACGCATGAAAACAACACATAAAGAAAAATTATATCTGAATGAACATGATAAAAAACAATTAGGCGCTATGATACGATGGCTGCGTTTACAAGCCGGCTGGACACAACAACAGCTTGTTGATAAAGTAGGGATCCTCTCTTTACGGACATTGATATCTTTAGAACAAGGAAAAATTGTAAAAGATGATGATATTTATGATACGTTACTGGATCAATTTGCATTATCCTTTAATTATACGCACCCTATGGATAAACATATCGAGCAAATGCTATCGGCTATGCTTTCTGCTTATGCGCATTATGATGACGAAGCTATGCGTGCCATCTGCATAGCTTTATTGCAATCCTTACTTCCTTATCAGCAACATGTGCAGGAATTCTTTTATATCCGCATATTACAAGTCTTTACTCGCCTTTGGACAAGTCAGGAATATCTTTCATCAAAAGATTACCAATTATTTTTATCCTGTCATGATTTTCTAAGTGAATCCTTGCAAATCATGATGGAGGATGCTCTTTATCAATGGCAATGTACTTTTCCCCATAATAACATTGTATTAGAACAACTTTATCAACAATTCCATATGCATTACCATCATCATATCACCCGCTTTTCAATTGGTATTGTCTTACATTTAAGTGATAAACATCACGACTATCTACAAGCTTTTCTCATCTTAAAGGAATGTGAACAATATGAGCTAATGCATAAGGACAATCCCCATGCGCTTTTTTCCATATATCATTGGATGAGTAATCTTGCCATTTTTATAGAGCCCCAGCAATTTGAATTCTATAAAGAAAAAGCTTTATCTTATATGAAACAAACAAGCCTTTCTTCTCATACGCTTGCTATCTTCTATTATAATATTGGCGGATGTTATTATTATCAGAAACAATATGCCAAAGCGCTGACATGTTATCAATCTTCTTTCGATACAAAGAGCCATTCCCCCTTGCCTTTATTGATATGGATGTGTCATGCACAATTCTGTCTTGATAAAACATTGCCAACCTGTATCATGCAAAAAATTGATGTACAAGCCTGCAGTAAAGCATTACGCGATTGTTGGCACTATTTTATCTTAAAGCGTGATGGTCAAAATGCCCAGACATTGGAAACCTATATCATGAAAACACTGTTACCTGTCTTACAGACTCTGGCACCGGAATTTCATAAGGTTTACCACGATGAGTTAAAAGCTCTGCTTCCTCTAACACGCAATTATAAACAACTATTGTTATTTGAAGATAGATTAAATCTCGCCTAACTATCTTTTCCCATTTCTTTTGCATATGCCTTGTTTTTTTCTTCTTAACAAGCGTCTTTTACCTATACATGCAGATTTATTGGAAGGCATTTTATCAGTGGTACAATAAGCTTTACAGGAGGCTGATATTTATGAATTTAGAAGAACTTTATCAACATGTTCATGAAGAAGAACGATTACAGAAATCACCCGCAGCGCATATCGAATTTCTTACGACCACGCAGTATCTTACACAATATTTGCATGGACATGAACGTATTTTAGACTTAGGAGCTGCCACTGGAGCTTATGCTTTACCGCTTGCTGAAGCAGGCTATGAGGTATGTGCCATGGATCTGATGCCCCATCACCTAAATCGTTTGAAACAACAAAAGAAGAAACAGATGAAGCTGACCCTACACCAAGGAAATGCTATGGATCTCTCCAGGTTTTCAGATGATAGTTTTGATATCATACTATGTATGGGACCTCTATATCATCTTAAAGAAGAAGAGCAACGAATCTGTTTGGATGAAATGCATCGCGTTGTAAAAGATGATGGAATTATCTTTTGTGCATTTCTTAGTAACCTTGCCGTGTTTACCACGGAAGCCTTATATCCGAATAGTTCTTTTTTGAATAGCTCACAATATGATCCAACTACCTTTAAAGTCATCAATGATCCCTTTGTAAGCACCTATGTGCAGAAAGCAGAGCAACTCTTTCAAAGCATGGGCTTTACGCTTTTAAAAACCTTTAGTCAAGATGGACTTGCTGAAGTATTAGCAGAACGGATCAACGCATTAACAAAACCACAATATGAAGAATGGCTGCGTTTTCATCTGGCCATTTGTGAACAAAGAGAGCAACTTGCACATTCCAATCATCTCATTAGTATTTTGCAATCCCATAAAACACGTCAACGTTTACAGGATACAACGCGTTTACGGCTGCAGCGACTGTCTATGCAAGATCATGTACAAATGTACGAGATGGCTAAAGATCCTGACGTTGCTCGCATGTGTGGATGGAAGCCGCATGCTTCTCTGGAAGAAACAAAACAAATCTTATCTAATTTTCTGATAAACGATCACACATGGGGCATTTATCAGAAAACGGATAATACTCTGTATGGACTCATCAGCTTAGATGCGGATCAACATCGTCCTCGCAATGGCTATCGCATGTTGGGCTATTGGATCGGAAAACCCTATTGGGGCAAGGGCATTGTTGTCGAGGCTGCAAAAGAAGTCTTACGCTATGCATTTGAAGATCTGCACTGCACAATGATCAGTGTCTATCATTTCCCTTTTAATACACAAAGTAAACGTGTTATCGAAAAACTGGGATTTCAATATGAAGGCACCTTGCATGATGCTTATGAATATTACGATGGTACCTACTTTGATGAAGTATGTTATTACCTAAAGCAGGAACCGTCATAGCCATCTTGTGATTTCTCACTTTATAAAAGTTAAAAAGGTAAAATCTTGAATATGTGATGCTATACTATTGCATACAAAGTATTCACAAATTGGTGGTATTTGCCAATACGAATGGTGGTAGCATTTCTACGCTTTCTTCTGATGAATTCTTTCCTTCTTACATTGATAAATTTTTTAATCTTCATCGCGTTTCATCTGAAATAATGATACAATAATAAGATGAAAGATAAGGTGATGGTATGGAATTTACAATAGCTCAGATACGTGACTTTGCAGGCGATGAGCAAACATTTGAAAAGGGAGAAAAATTGATGAAGGAAAAAGCCATCAAATCGTTGGATATCGATGACTTTTCAAGTCCTGAGATCATTATGGTCAATGCTAATGTCGTAGATAAAAAAGTATATCGGGAAGTGAATATGTCAATCGATAAGGATGACTTCATCGTAAGAGCTCATTTGTGTGGCTGTGAAGAGCATGCCCAAAAAATGACCTGTGCACATTGTGTCGCTGTTTTGCTGCGCCTAATGGAAGACAGTAAACGCAAAAACGCGGAAAAGGAACAGATGGAAAATAAAGTAGTCGATAAACATGCCATTCAGATCATGAATATCTACGAAGAACAAATCGTCTATTCTTCATTGGCCATGAACTTAAAAACAGCCATTCATTTGGAACCCGTATTAGAAATACGTAAAAAAAACATTCTTGCGTTAACCTTAAAAATCGGCAATGAAAAACAATATATCGTCAAAGACATCGCATTATTTCTGGATGATATTGCCCATAATGTAAAAAAAGCCTATGGTAAGGAACTGGAATTCATGCATAATTATTATAGCTTTGATGAAACGAGTCAAAAGCTGATTGATTTCATGCGTCATCATGAACATGATGTTTTGTATTTTTTAAATCATCCTGCCTTAGAAAAAGCCCCGCAATCCCGTAATATGTGCATGACGCCGGATGCTTTAGATGAATTTTATGAATTATATACCGATCAGGATGTCATGCATCGCATGAAAGAAAAAACATTGATCAACATGCGCTTTCTTGCTATCAATCCCCCTTTTTCTTTACAGATACACAAAGATGCCCAGCAGATTTTTCATATTTCTCTGAATGAAGGAGACTATCGTCTGTTTAAAGGACGAAACCATCTATATGTTCTTATGAATCATATCCTTTATCGTTGTGATAAAGATTTTACAAAAGCCTGTGAGCCAATGCTCAGCGGATGCTTAGAACATCATAATACCTTAACCGTGTCAGATGGCTTGATGAGTGCCTTCTATAATAATGTTATTTTAAATGTCAAAAAATATCTGCCTCTGCATGGTGAAGATATTTCTATGTATGCGCCATTACCATTAGAATGTAAGGTGTATATCGATATGCCGAAACAAAATGTCATATCTGCACGTTTGCTGTATTGTTATGGAGATGATATGTATAATGCGTTCAGTGATACTTCCTTATCTGCCAGTCGCAACTTCAATGATGAAATTGCCGTACGTCTGATTTTTACCAAATATATGACACGGATTGACGCGATGGAAGGACTTGCCTATATTGAACATTCACAAGATGCCATATATGAATTTTTAAATAAAGGCTTTGAAGAATTATCACAGACCTGTGAAATGTTTGCCAGTGAGAAATTCCGCAAACTGCAGATACGTGATAGTGTGAATATCTCCATGGGTGTACGTATTGAAAGTGATTTGCTAGAAATTGATTTTGATACCTTTGATTTTCCTGTCGAAGAGTTGCAAGAGGTATTAAAAGCATACCGTTTGAATAAAAAATACTATCGTATGCGCAACGGTTCTTTTGTCAATATTGAAGATAGTGCTTTGCAAGAGTTGTCTTTTATTTTAGATGGCATGCATGTAAGTGAAAAAGAGCTCGAAAGTGGTAAAATCAAGGTTCCCAAATATCGTTCTTTATACATCGATAAAAGCCTAAAAGATGCTGAGATGATCAAGGTTGAGCGCGATGCGACTTTTAAAGATATCATCCGTAGTATACGCAATGTTAAGGACTCTGATTTTAAGGTTCCTCACAGTCTGAAAAACATTTTGCGAAATTATCAAAAAGATGGTTTCCGCTGGCTAAAAACGATGGCCAATTATGGTTTTGGAGGAATTTTAGCTGATGATATGGGCATTGGTAAGACCTTGCAAGTAATTACTTTATTGGAAGATGAAAAGCTCCATGATCCACAGGCTATCTCTCTTGTTGTCTGTCCAAGTTCACTGATTTTGAACTGGCAAAGTGAAATCGCGAAATTTTCTGATGCCTTAACGAGCATTTTGATTACCGGGAATATGGAGGAACGAAAAGCCTTAATCTACAAAGCGAAAGATTATGATGTCGTGATCACCTCTTATGATTATCTCAAACGTGATATTGAACACTATGAAAATTTCCACTTTACTTATCAAATCATTGATGAAGCTCAGTATATCAAAAACCATAATACGAAGAATGCCGTATCTGTCAAACAGATTCAGGCAGCCCATCGATTTGCCTTAACCGGAACACCGATTGAAAATTCATTAGCGGAATTATGGAGCATTTTTGATTTCTTAATGCCAGGTTATCTATATACCTACCCTTACTTCAAAAAGCAATATGAGATTCCTATCGTGAAAGAAAATGATCCTATAACCTTAAAGGAATTAAAGCGAATGGTAGAACCGTTCATCTTGCGCCGTGTAAAGAAAGATGTCTTAAAAGAACTTCCTGAAAAAGTCGAACATACGATGATGATCGAATTAGATGAAGAAACCCGAAAATTATATATGGCAAATGTATCTTTGATACGAGAAGATTTGCATAAAAGCTTTAAACAAAAAGGCTTTGAAAATAGTAAGATCATGGTGCTGAGTATGTTGACCAGATTGCGCCAATTGTGCTGTGATCCCCGCTTGCTGTATGAAAATTACCAGGGGGTAGGCAATAAAATTAACGCGTGCATGGAATTTATCGAAAACTGTCGTGCATCGGGTAAAAAAGTCTTATTATTCTCACAGTTTACCTCACTGTTATCGTTGATTGAAAAAGAGCTAAAGCAACGCGAAATTGATTACTATCTATTAAAAGGCAGCACCCCAAAAGTACAGCGTCAGCAATATGTAAATGCCTTTAATGTTGATGCTACACCGGTTTTTTTGATATCTTTAAAAGCCGGAGGAACCGGGTTGAATCTTACCAGTGCCGAAGTTGTCATTCACTTTGATCCATGGTGGAATGTATCTGCCCAAAATCAAGCTACCGATCGAGCCTATCGCATCGGACAGCACAACAATGTACAGGTCGTTAAACTAATTGCCAAAGATACAATCGAAGAAAAAATCATGCATTTACAAGAATTAAAACAAGATTTAAGTGATAGTATCATTCACTTGAATGACGGTTTGATTACTAGCATGAGCAAAGATGAAATTATGGATTTATTCTAACTTACAAGAACAAGAGGCTGGATCCTTGCAAAGCGCATATGCTTTTAAGGACAGCCTCTTTCATTTCGTCTATAAGATTTCCAACGTTTTTTTAGTTATAGAAACAAGCTTTTTCAACGCTTTTTTTATTTCTTTGTTAACATGGATTGTGCCTTTGCGAATAATATCGACTGTACCTGAGGATATGTCCACTCTGGTATCTTCTTTACATCCGTGAAGAAAGCAATTTCCTGTATCTCACTTTCAGGAAGTTCATCAAAGTCATACACCTCTGCATAATACAACATACCAAATGTTTCATGCTCATCACTGCTTTCTTTTACGCGTGTTTTACCAAGGCAGGAATACACACACAAGGGAATCAGTTGATATTCCTTCGCTCCACTCTCTTCATAAAACTCCCGTCTTGCACAATCCAGAATAGACTCATTTGCTTCTCGATGTCCGCCGCATAATTCATAGCTGTTGCGCTGTTTGTGTTTACAAAAGACCCATTGTTCCTTATATTTAGCCACTATGACCGCAAATAGCAACTTTTCATCATCAACCTTTTCATAAAATTTGATTTTCATAAGACCACCTCTTCTCATTTTTCATGCAATTGTTATGGTTTTATATAGGTAAAACCTTTTTCTTGCAATGCGACAATATCAGCCACACCTGCTTCAACAATGACGATATGCTCAAGAAGATCGACAGCTTCTAACTGCTGTGCACGCAACGCATTTTGACATGCGTGAAAAGATATTCCCTTAGCAAATAAAGCAAGGATTTCCTTTGCAATATTTTCCTGTGTGTCCTCTTTCCCATATCCTTTTACGGCTTCACCATTTGCTACGACGACGATTTGAAACACCTCATCATGGTGTTCATAAAACGTGATAAGATTCTTCACATTTCCTAATGTTAATGACCAATTCTTCATTTCATCTATATGAAATACAACTTTTTTCATATTCAACACTTCTTTCTGTGCATTCTTTTTTTTATTATAGCACATCTATTCTTACACATAACGATGATTGCTAGGAAAGCATGTTTTCAACAGATCATTTGACTATTTTGTTAATGGCGAGCATACCTATTTAACAGGTGATACTATGCTGTTTGCATTAGAATTTGATGAGGAAGTCAGTGCTCGCTCTTATTTAAAAGAATTATTAAAATGTTATCCATACGATATTGAAGAGACCATGGTGCTTTCTCTTTTAACAAAAAATCCTTTCCCTTACCGTCCTTTATTAATTTTTCTGCAATACTTTTCTGCTATTGGTAAAATTCACATCATCACCAAGCCAGATGTTCCTTCTCCCTCTTTACAGCATCTTTGGGAAAATATGAGTCGTCTTGTTCAACAATCAGGCTCCATTTTACCCATGCATCAATTTGCTTTTGATGCTACCTATCAAGTAAAGAAACACCCCTTATCGCATCCCTATGCGCATCTTCCCTTGAGTCATATTCCTTTCTTAAGCGAAGTACAGTTACACAGTGTTCCGGTCATCGCTATGGCAAAACATTCTCATCAATATCCGATACGAAAAAGCGATACTTTTTTATATCGGGATATTAGTATGGATGCCACTAGCTTCCTTGGCATCTGTATCCGCATCGGCAATTTTCAAGGCATTGTTTTTTTACATCGCAAAGCATTGTGGTTTGCGGCAGCTCTATCCGCCATGTATCCTATTACAGAACCAGGTGTTACTTATGATTTTCTTCTCTTGTTTGGATTACAAAGCCATCGTAAACAGCGGAGTTACTATTACGATCAGACAAATGCCTTATACATCGGTATGGTCAGCGGTGGGGATGAGATGTTACATTTTCTCTACTTAAAAGAAATGATCTTAACCTTATACAATGCGCTTTGTATTCAAAAGCATGATCTCCCTATTCATGCCTCCATGGTGCATATTGCATGTTCGCAACAGCAACAAAATCTTGTCTTTGCCGGGATGACCCACAGTGGTAAAAGTGAATTATTAGATGCCATATTGAAAAGTTGTCATACTCGCAAGATAGCCGCAAGTGCTTATTATGATGATAGCGGCATTTTGCACTATCTTGATAATGCCATCGTCAGTACCGGTAGTGAGGTCAGTGCCTGTAAAGATATCTCTTATGTAAAAAAGCAACAACTATTCGCACATTATGCATCCGGCATCTTTCTAAAAGAAGAAGATACTATTCGTTATCAGATCACTCCTTTGACAACCTATGAAAGCAGTCTGCAATTTTATCCGGTCCATGCCTTATTCTATTTAAACGCAAAGGCAAAGTTTCAAGGATGGCGAAAAGTTGAGAGTTTGGATGATGCCATCGCTTTATTTCTCGGTCATTATGATAAAGAAGATTTCTTCTGTCAAACCTTAGCTGCTTATGATCATCAGGTAAAAAGCCAAGAACTCATTCATGAATTTTTAACCATTCTATATACACAAAACGTAGGTATTTATGAGCTGAGTACGAAGGGAACACCGTATCAGAAACAATTTCTTTTTGAGCGATTGGCAAATGCTATTCTTGATGAAATCCTGGACGGGAAATGATTGCGTTTAAAGGCGGAAACAGGTATACTATGAGTAGTGTTTTCAAGGAGGATCTGCATGGAAACAAAAGAGATAATCGACGCTTTAGGATTGCGCCGCAGTTTAACCAGAATTACACATGAAATCATTGAACATAACAAAGGTGTTGAGGATATCGTTCTTGTCGGCATCAAGACCAGAGGTGAAATTCTCGCTCAGCGTTTAGCCAAAATGATTGCGCGTGTAGAGCAAGTACAGGTACCTTGTTATGCATTGGATGTTTCCCATTGGCGTGATGATCTGGAGCAGGCACACCCTTTACCAAACCAAACCATGCCGGTAAAGGATAAGAAAGTTATTTTAGTAGATGATGTCTTATTCAAAGGACGAACCGTGCGCGCTGCCATGGATGCCATTATGCATTATGGAAGAGCAAAAGAGATACAATTGGCCGTCTTGGTAGATCGCGGTCATCGTGAATTACCGATACGCGCAGACTACATCGGCAAAAACATTCCTAGCTCTTTACAGGAACAGATTCGCGTAAAAGTTGAAGAAATTGATGATTGTGATGGTGTGTACATCTCACGTTAAATCACTAAGTAAAAATAGAAAGTAGGTAAGATGATGATGAATAAAGAATATGTTGTAGCATTCGCAAAAAAGTTATTAGCAATTGATTCCCCTACCGGGTATACCAAAAAAGCCATCGACTTCATTGAAGAAGAAGCAAAGCGATTCGGATATCAGACAAAACGTAATCACAAAGGCAATTTATGGATCTATGTAAAAGGTAATCATCATCATAAGACACTTGGTTTATGCGCCCATTGCGATACCTTAGGTCTTATGGTCCGCTCGATAAAAAGTGATGGAAAGCTTGCCTTAACCAATTTAGGCGGTCCTATCATTCCGACACTGGATGGGGAATATTGCCGTATCTATACAAGAGATGGTCAATGCTATAGCGGAACGATTTTATCCACTTCTCCAGCAGCCCATGTCTATAAAGATGCCAGCACGAAGAAACGTGAAATTGATGAAATGGAAGTACGCATTGATGAAGTCACTTATACAAAGGAAGATACGCAGAAACTTGGAATTCAAAATGGAGATATTGTTGCCATCGATCCAAAAGTACAAATCACCGAAAGTGGTTTTATTAAATCTCGTTTCTTAGATGATAAAATCAGCGTTTCTGCGTTGATGGGCATTTTACATCATTTAAAAGAAAATGCCATTACCCCTGCTTATGATTTGATCTTTATGATGAGCACCTATGAAGAAGTCGGACATGGTATGGCGCATATCCCAGATGAAATTGCTGAGCTTTTAGCTGTCGATATGGGATGCATCGGCTTAGATTTAGCATGCACAGAACAAGATGTTTCTATCTGTGCCAAAGATTCCAGTGGTCCTTATGATTATGATCTTACCAGCAAACTTATTGAGCTGGCTAAACGTGAAACCGTATCCTATGCAATTGATATTTATCCACAATATGGTTCAGATGTCAGTGCCGCAAGAAATGCCGGAAATGATATCAAAGGGGCATTAATTGGCCCGGGTGTTCACGCTTCTCATGGTATGGAACGTACACATATCGATGGTGTCCTTAACACCATGAAATTGATCCTTGCCTATATTTGCGAGGAATAAAGAATGCATTTCTTACCCGTATGATTCGTACGGGTTTTCTTTCGCTTAGGGCTTTTTCAAAGTAATCCCTATTTTACTGACGCTTACACCTTTCCTTCTTCATATTTATTTTGTCGCAGCAGGGAAAGGATGATTTTATACATGAAAGCTCTTTATTTCACATATAGTAAAATAAGAGGTGATCTTATGTTGCTGCATACGTTTTTATTTGTTTTTATCGCGGAAATGGCTGATAAAACACAACTTATGATGATGGCGCTCACCAATCGCTATCGTATGAAAAGTGTGATATTAGGGATGATGTTAGGGGTCATCATCATCAGTGCTTTTTCTACATTGGCCGGAGATCTGATAGGCGATATGATCCCTATGCAGTTTATCAAATTGGCCGCTGCCGCAATGTTTCTAGGCTTTGGTTTTTTTAACTTACGCATTACAAAAGAAGAAAGCAAGGGGCATCATATTTCCTTAGGATTGCCTATTTTTTCTATTGCCTTTACCTTTATTCTAGCTGAGCTCGGTGATAAGACGCAATTAGCAACCGTAGCACTTTCAGCCGATCACATGGACCAGCACCTTCAAGTTTTTCTGGGAGCATCCTTAGGCCTTATCATGGCAAATATTTTTGGTATCTTCGCTGGAAAATTTATCTTTGCCCATTTAAGTGAAGATAGTGTTAAAGTAGTTTCTTCCTTTTTCTTCTTTCTCTTTGGCTCCATTACCTTGTTTGAGGCCTATCCAGCTGCCCCCTTTTTCTATATCATCTATTCCATTCTCATCATCAGCATTGCCTGTATGATTTATGAGAAAAGTCATAAAGAGATAGCATAGTATATCTTCACATTCATCAAAAAAAGAAGAATTGCTTACGGTTTACACACTCTTCCTTCTAAGAAAATAAACCTTCCATAATCTTCTCCTTCATTTTGGAATTTCTATGCTATAATAGGGGTAATCTAACAGAGAAAGAAGGTCTAAAATGAAAGAAACTTGGTCACTTGATGTCCTCTATAAGGGTTATGATGATCCGCAATTTGAAGCAGATATCAAGAAACTTGATGAATTGATTGCACAATGCAATACCTTGGCAGACACCTTATCCCATAAGGATGAAACTACTACCTTGAAACAAATTCTAACTACATTAAATGAATTAGAACAGGTCAGCTACCAGCTGTTGGCATATGCCAATCTGCGCCAAAGCTGTGATACCACTGATGCGCAAACAGCAGCTTATTTAGATAAGATCACTAAGAAAACAAGCAACGTGGCAAAAGCAAAAGCAAAATTCAATCGCTATATTGCACAAATAAAAGATCTTGATGCTTGCCTGGAAAAAGAAGAAGCATTACAGGAATATACCTACTTGTTACATTCGATTCAAGAAGATGGTCGATACCTACTCAGTGATGATGTAGAAGAAGTATTATCCAAGATGGATATCTCGGCAGGACAGGCTTGGGAAACCATGCAAAGCTATCTGACCAGCACCTTAGAAGTAGACTATGATGGAAAAACAACTACCCTTTCACAGATTCGCAACTTGGCATATGACTCTGATAAAAAGGTGCGTAAACGCGCTTATGAAGCAGAATTAGCTGCTTATGCCAAGATTCGTGATGCTATTGCCTTTTCTTTAAACAACATCAAAGCACAAGTCTTAACAGAATGTGAGTTGCGCGGTTTCGCTTCTCCTTTAGCAATGACACTGCATCAGTCCCATATGAAACAGGAAACCTTAGATGCCATGCTATCGGCAATGGATGATTATATGCCGGTATTCCGTAAATATTTAAAACGCAAGGCGGAAATGATAGGTTATCAAAACGGACTTCCTTGGTATGAGCTATTTGCACCTATTGGAAAAGACGACACAAAATTCACGATTGAAACAGCAAAAGACTATCTGTTGAAACATTTTGCGCCTTTTGCACAGGATATGGCGGATATGATGGAAGAAGCCTTTGCAGATGAATGGATTGATTTCTATCCACGTAAGGGTAAGGTTGGTGGAGCATTCTGCGAAAATCTCCCTTTCTTGAAACAAAGTCGTGTTTTAACTAATTTTGATGGTTCCTTAGGCGATGTTGTGACATTGGCTCATGAATTAGGACACGCATATCATGGTATGATGATCCAGGATCACAAGATGCTTAATACAGATTATTCCATGCCAGTTGCCGAAACTGCTTCTACCTTTAATGAAAATATCATCATGAATGCTGCAATTGATGAAGCAGAAGGAGAAACAAAGCTGGCATTAATAGAAACACAGCTTCAAGATCTTACACAGATTATGTGTGATATTTATTCTCGTTTCTTATTTGAAAAAAAGGTATTTGAAAAACGTAAAGAGGGGTTCCTATTCCCGGATGAACTAGAAGCGATGATGTTGGATGCACAAAAACAAGCATATGGTGATGGCTTAGATGAGCAGTATTTGCATCCTTATATGTGGATCAATAAGAGCCATTATTATTCATCAGCTCTGAGCTTTTACAACTTCCCTTACGCTTTTGGCGGTTTATTTGCCCGTGGCTTAATTGTAAAATATCATGAAATGAAGGATGCTTTCGTACCAAAATATCGTGAATTGCTACATGCGACAACGGTATCCGATGTTGAAGATGTTGCTAAATTGGCTGACATTGATCTGACTTCTAAAGATTTCTGGATCAGTTGTTTAAAAACCGCTGAGGAAAGAGTAAATGAATTCTTAACTCTGAGCGAGTCCTTTAACAAATAAACCCTATGTTCATATAAAAACGGTAACTATTCGCCATATCTTAACATGGCATGTAGATACCGCTTTTTTTGCATATTCTAATTGTATTGTTTCATAAAACACAAACAACAAAATGCTGTATCATACATCGTTTTTTTAACTGCTAGGTATCAACAATTTAGAAGCTTATTCTTCTCTATTTTGATACTAGAAAATACTCTATATGTATATGCATCATCTTTTTTATTTTTCATAGTATCATATACGGCCTGATTCATAATTTCTAAATAATCCGTAGTTATGATTTCAACATCTACTGTGACTTTCTTTTTTGACACTTTTTGCTTGCCTACTTTGAATACCATAGCGGCATAGCTTTCTTTCGTTGTCTTTTTCTGCAATGCCGAGCTTTTATCATAGGATGTTTGATCAAAATTAATACCTGCATATTCACAAGCTTTTTTGTAATCATCCGTCTTCATGGAAGTCAAAAAAAAACTCTATATTGGATTATCCAATATAGAGGTACATATACCTGTAAGATTCATTTCATAATAGGTATTCTTAAATAGTAACTGTCTTGACAGGTCTTTTATAAGACTTTCGTTTCTCATTAAATAAGCGATAAGCTTTATTGAAGGAAGTAATTACTTCTTGATCTGTTGTTTTTTTCAGTCGATAATGACGACGAAAATACTGACTGAGCTCCATCGTCACCTTTTCTGCACCAAAGATATTCAAATGTACTCCGGAATCATTCGTATCCCTTCTCCAATCGATGTTCTTCTCCATATTCGTATTTAAATCTAAATATGGCAGATGTCGTTCTTTTGCATACAACTCTACTGCCTCTTTTTTACTTTGATTCCATTCTTTGGCACCCGGTACTTTTAATAACATAAGCTTAATATGATTCTTTTTACATATATCATGAATCATATCCATATATTTTTTACTATTCGCATCAAACATCGCCTGTGAAGATGCACGCATATAATTGGTCTTCCCTTTATACGGTTTTTGCTTGTAGCTACTAATAAAGCCCTTCGTATCATTCATTGGCGAACCAAAGGTTTCAGCTATATCAACCGCATTTATTTCATTATAACGATTATGATATAAAAAGACAGGGAATAATAAACTTATTTTATCAGTTAAAGAAAATTGAAATGCTGCATCTTGAATCATATTAATTTTATTCATCGAAAGTTTCATGTGATCGATAATCTTTCGTTTATTTCCCATAGAATATTTATGATCATTAAATGCGCAATTCACTTCCATAACGACTACTTTTGGCTTTTGCGTTTTTAATGCTTCTTCCAATAAATAATACAAAGCATAGGTTCTTACCGAAGGAGCGCCCAGTGCATAACTGGTAAAACCATTTTCCTTCCACAACTTAGCAGGTATGATACTGCGATACATACTACTATCACCAAGAAATAAAACATCTAATGAGTTTTTCTTTTCTTCATAGAAGCCACGTATCGTTTTGCTCATCTTATTATCTTTGGGAATTAATATCAGGGAAAATAAATTTAATAATAGAGCAAAAATAACAATAAAGGATGTAAAGGCTAGGATAGATTTACGTCTGTTTTTCATGATGTTTGCTCCTTTCACTAAAATTCACCATATATAAAATCGCTTGCTTGATAACCATGACCATAAATACCAAATACGATAATGGATACCCCTATGATAAGGATAATACCATAACGCAACAACAGACTTTTCTGATCGAATAATGCAAATAAATTTACACGTCTTTCCTTTAAGCCTGCTATTATAAACATCAATACCAATCCCCATATCAAAATGCCAAAATCAACAAGAGTCAGCCCATGTGCTAAGATATCCGTTTCCTGCATCGTAAAAATCCGCAACAGCATTTGCAAGGCATCATCTAGTGAGTGTGCACGAAAGATCAGCATGCCGCCAAAAACAATTAATACCGTACGTAAGATACAAAAGAGATGATAGCCTTTTCGCTGTTCATGAAGATGCCATGTATCTTTAATTTTCGTAAAAACAGGGGCAAGCAACAAGCCCATCATCATAATTAGATAATAATATAAACCATATACAATATATTTCCAGCTGGCGCCATGCCAGAATCCATTGAAAAACCAGACAAAAAAGAGAGGAAATGCGCTTAGGATAAATCTTCCGAAATTCCCTTTCATATGCTTTTTCACAGAACGGTTCAAATTCATATTCATTTTAGATAATGATATTGAATAAAATACGTAATCTTTTAGCCAAGTCCCTAACGTACGATGCCAGCGACGCCAGAATTCAGCTATACTTTTTGAGAAAAACGGTTGTTCAAAATTTTTCTCCATGTGAACACCAAACAAATAGCCAATTCCACGTACGATATCCATAGCGCCACTAAATTCAGCATATATTTGTAATGTATATAAGGCAACAGCTAAAAAAGCGGTAAAACCTCCATGCATACCACTAAATACTGGATTCACATATAGCGCAGCTCGATCAGCGATGACTAATTTTTTAAAAAGTCCCCAAAGAATTAGATATAAACCACTCTTGAATTTTATAATGTCAAATTCATTGCCCGCATACAATTGATCGGCTAACTGATCAAAACGTGAGATCGGACCTTCTGTCATTTGTGGGAAGAAGGACAAATACAAAGCGACTTTCCCAAGCTGAGGGCTTGCTTCGTATTTGCCTCTATACACATCTACCATGTAACTGATGGCCATTAAGGTATAATAGGAGATTCCAAGTGGCAGTACAAATTTTTTTACTGCGATATTAACATTAACATGCAGTAAAGCATTTATGGCATTCAGATTACCGGCAAAAAAACCGTAATATTTTAAATAGCATAAGATACCAATATTGATTGCCAATACGACGATCAAAATCAGTTGCTTCCGTTTCTTCATCATAGCCTTATAGGCTTTCTTTTGGTCTTTTTCTAAACTTTTTATGGTAGCTTTTTGCAGCTTTATCTGTTTGTTAATAGCTAAGCCGCCGATATATACACTCAAAATACTACCTATCAGGAAAATGATCAATGCCTGCGAGGCCGCAACATAAAAGATGACATTTGCTAAGAGCAAAATACACCATCGCCACTGTTTCGGCGCAAGATAATAAAGCACACAAGATGCTGTCACTAACAGCATGAATGGCAGCGATATCAATGACATGATACAAATCCTATTCTTCCATTAATCGCTCAATCAGCGCATATAGCTTTTCTACATCATTGAAAACCTCTGGCTGCACTTCCATAACTGGAATTTCAACATCAAATTCATCATCGATAGCCGCAATGATTTCAACGATATCGAAGGAATCTAAAATACCATCCTCAATAAGTTTTTTTTCTTTTTTAAAATCGACTCCTGGTTTCATATCTTCTAAGATTGCTAGTAATTTCTCCATATTTTTTATCCTCCTGCATACATAGCTTTTAAAGCTTTCCGATCTATTTTCCCATTTGCATTATAAGGCATGCGTTTTATAGGAATAAATTTATTGGGCCACATGTAATTGGGCAGCTTGGCCTTTGCCTGTTCCAAAATTGCTTTTTCCGTTAAATTTTTGCCCTGATAATATAAGATGATCCATTTCGCTTGTGTATCATAGATACACGCACAGGCATCCATACCCTCTATCGCAAACATAGCGGTTTCAATTTCACCAAGTTCAATGCGATATCCCATATGCTTGATTTGAAAATCCTTACGTGATAAGTACATCAGCTCACCGTATTCATTGTATTTCACAATATCACCACTGCGATAAATAAGCTCTGGATAATGAGGCTGTAATGGATTTTGAATAAACACTTCGCTTGTTTTCTCCACTTGATCATAATATCCATTTGCCAAAAAACTTCCTCGTACACAAAGTTCACCGGCTTCATCGCCTTTTGCTTGTGTACCATCTTCTTTTAGCACAATAACATCACAATTGTTACAAGCATTTCCGATTGGCAAAGCTTCATCATCCGCAAAATCACGGTTTACAATATAATACGTACAAATATCGGTAACTTCTGTTGGACCATATAAATTTGCATATAAAGCATCAGGTAAATGTCTGCGCCAGATATTTAAAATCTTTGTTGGCATTACTTCACCTGCAAACAACACCTTTTTTACATCTTTAGGCGGCAATACTTCTAAACCTTTTAAGTTTGCCACGATACCTAAAGCACTCGGCACCCAGTAAATGGTATTGATCTTATTTTGAATCATGCAGTCCAAAAGCTTTGCTGGAAAAGAGAAATAAAGTTTTGGCAGCAAATAAAGACTAGCACCTGATAAAAGGGTTGCATAAATATCAAGCACAGACATACTGAAATAAAACGGTGTCTGATTACCAAAGATCGTTGTTTCATCGATTGCAAAGGTTTCAACAACCCAATGGGCATAGGCAAGCACACTGCGATGTGATACAACTGTTCCTTTCGGAATACCGGTAGAGCCGGAAGTAAACAATACATATGCCGGATCCGTATCAATCATTTTTCTTCGCCTGGATAATAAGTTTGCTTCTTCTATCGCATGGGTCTTGTTTTCTTCATAAAGCAACAAATCTCCTTTAAAATTTAACTTTCCGGCTGTTTTCCATTGCTTATGATCGCTAATAAGCAGGCTTGGCTGCAACGTATTCAGTATACATTCCATACGTTCAACGGGCATCTTTACATCTAAGATCGTATAATAATTTCCACTATATAACACTCCCATCATTGATACGAGAGCCTGAATGCTTTTATCAATCAAGATGACAACAGGTTGATTCTGTGATGGTATTTTTTCTATAATCTTACAAGCAATCGCTTTTGCTTCATTGACAAACGCTTTATATGTAATGCTCTTTTCCGGTTCCATCAGCATTGTTTTATCAGGATAACGAGAACAACTGTTTTCCAGCATCTCAACTATATTCTTCATAACAATAAGCTCCTTTACATAAGAAGGAAACTCCCTTCCTGTTCACCTGTATTATAGCATCTAGATGCATTTTTACTTCTTAAGGGTTCTTAATTCTAAATGACATATATGTCACTTTTATCCTTACATTCTCCTACAAAGAAAAAAAGTCATTTTTACTTATGTTAGAATTATCGGTAAATAAAACCTAAAAAAAGTAAGCTAACATGCTTACTAAACAAACACATCATGTAAAAAAGTCATGTTCTGGGAGTAACATGACTTTTTTAAAGAAAAAGGATTCATCTAAGGCTGGCTGGTAACAGCCTTACATTATGGTATTGCAGATAGTATTATTATAGTCTCTTTATCTGCATTTTTATTATAGAATGAAAAAATAGTAAAATTTAGCTATCTTTAGCAATTCTTTGTGTTTAACCCCATACAAAGCTATTATTCCTTGTTCTCAAAGGTATTTTTATATACCTTCGGGGTAACGCCGGTATAATTTTTAAATACTTTAGTGAAATAATTTTGCCCTTGGAATCCTACTTCATAAGCGATTTCTTTTATACGTTTATTTGTTTTCAGTAATTCTTTACTAGCCTCTACACGTCGTTCACTCACTAGTTCCGTAAATGTTTTATTCAAAGAGCTGCTGAGTAATTTGGAAATATAATAAGGCGATACCTGCAATGCATCTGCCATATCACTCAATGTAATTTGTTTGCGATAATTACTGTCAATATAACGAATGGCATGACGTACCAGTAAATTCGTATTACGGAATTTCTCCTCAGCAATCAGATCATACAAGCGATGTATTTGCATATGTAAATATAAAGGTACTTCTTGGTGAATACTGCTTGTCACACGCAAAGGTGTAATTTTGACTTTAGTAAAATCAATTTCCGGATATTGTTTTTCACAACTGTTTTTCAAAGACGTAATTAATTCAGATACATCTTTATACAATTGTTCTTTTTCCTCCTGAATCAGTTGAAGACTTAATTGATTCAAATGTTTTTTTAAAGATTCTTCATCCATCTTCTGAAATGCTTTCATGAATACTTCTACCTGTGTAGCAATATTTACCGCATTTTCTTCACTGCTTTTTTCATCTTCTATCAATAGCTTCAAAGCTGGCTGTGCCTGAGCACTTAATCGATCTCTCGCCAAATCAAAGGAATGATGAAATTTTATTAATTCACAAACAATAGGACCAATACCAATTACGACATCTTTATATTCACTACGCAAACCATCGATATATCCTGCCAGCTGTCGGACTTCCTGTTGGTCAATCGGACGCTCAAAAAGGATAAAGAAAATTTGCAGTCCATGAAACAATTCTTTGATACAGCGATATCCCTGCTTTTTAAAGTTTTCACAAATGGTATCCATGGCTGTGGTATGAAAAGCACATGTCAAACTCTGCATGATCATACAAAAACCACTACAGATATGGGGACTTAATAGTCGTAAAGAACGTTTTAATTCTAATTCGTTCTCATTTGAGATGATCGCATACAAACATTCATTTTCAACTACCGGAGTAATTTTTTCAATCTTCTCCAATAATTCATCATGCTGTTGCTGCTCTTTACGTTTTTCTCGATGCTGGTGTATCAATCTATCTACGACTTCTTTCAAATGTTCTATGTTGTATGGCTTTAAAATAAAATCACTCACACCTAGGCGAATGGCCTCTTGTGCATATTCAAAATAGTTATAACTGGATAATACAAGGAAGGAAGTGTCTTGTTGCTGTTGTTTGATTCGCCGTATGACCTCTAAGCCATTGATTCCCGGTATATTGATATCGGCTAAGACAATTTCCGGCTTTTCACGTTCAAAAACATCCAGTGCTTCTTTCCCGTTTTTCGCCATATACAATCCTTTTAAAGTAAAGTTATCGTGTAAGATTTTATAAAGTGTCTCGCGTTCAATTTGCTCATCCTCGATTATTAAAATTTTATACATCAGGAACGCCTCCTTAGATCAATCTTAATATTAATCTCAAAGCCACAGTTTTCCAGACTATTGATGATAATGCTCACTTCATCACCATAAAATTTCTTCAAGCGGCTGGTAACATTGTATAAGCCCAGATGCACACGATCATCGCTTCCTTTGGCATAATCATTTAAAATTAATTTTTCCAATTCATCTGAGGCCATACCAACACCATTATCACTTACACTGATGATTACATGATCGTTTTGCTGCGTAACCTCAATCATGACCTCACCATCTTCCGTAACATCCTGTAAACCATGGAGAACTGCATTTTCAACAAGCGGCTGTAAGATCATGCCTGGCATGCGTATATCAGGAAGATCCTCTTCTGCCTCGACAATAAAGCGAATACGTTCTCCATAACGTTTCGCCTGAATATAATTATAGTTTTCAATAGCTGCTAATTCTTTTTTCAAACTGCTGATGCGGCTGGTATTATCCAAAGCATAACGCAACAGACGGCTGGTGCGTTCCATCAGCTCACTTGTTTCATATGCACCTTCACTATAAGCCTTTTTATAAATCATATTCAAGGTATTAAATAAGAAATGAGGATTAATTTGATTTTGCAATACCCTCAATTCACTTTGCGCAAGCAGTTCATCTTTTTTCAAATTTTCGTTTTGCTGCTCCAATACACGTTTCTCTAGATCGGATTTATCATTCGCATATTGAATATTTTTTTGTATACTTCTTGAAAGGTCCTCTAACGCCAAACAAAGCACATTCATTTCTTTGTTTACATTGGAAATTTTTGATAAGTCGTATTCACCCATTTTAATGCGATTCATATTATTCATGATTTTCTCAATCGGATCTGTCATCGAACGAATCATCGTAATGGAAAAATAAGCAAGCCAGGTAATCACAAACAGAATAAAGAATAAAGATACTAGATGCAGCGTTCGCTGATTATCATTTACCGCAATTTTCTGCAGCTGCATATCTTCGGTTACAATATCATAATATTCTCCACTTGTCTTTGCTATCAGCTCATATTCATGTATTAACTTCTGATACTTCTGATTAAAGTCTTCTTCTTGCTGTAGATTACTGGCAATGACCAATTCAGCATCGATATAATACTTATCAATCATATTCTGCAAGAGTTCAAAACGCCATTTTCGCTCATTCCCTTTTAGGCTCAGCATGATCTTATCTATGTTTTTTCCGGATGCATTATAAGAATCACGAAAAGCTTTATAATTTGCATCACTGGGCTGATATAAATAGACCTGAAAATTATCATTCATTTCCTTCACATGAAAATAAAAGCCATTTAAATCATTGTAGCTCACATAGGTATCATTAAACTTATCGATAATTCGTATATTCAGCATGACATATGTCGAACAAACAAAGGCTACAATGACGATTAACATGAGATTGTAATTAAAAATCTTATCGCTGAAGCTTTCCAGCTGATCATTATGACGCAACCACCGTTTCATCATTCCTTCAGCTCCTTTTCATATGTTTTTAGATTTCCTTTATTAAGCAATAGAATTTGCGCTGGCTGAAGCTCTTTCACCGGCTCTTTTCCATTTCTTACATACTCATATAACATCTCCACGGAATCATATCCGTAACGATAAAAAGATGTAACTATACTTCCGGCAATTTTACCTTCTTTGATCATCTTTACCGTATCATCCATATCATCAACACCATAGATCAGCAGATCATCTTGCATATTCAGATATTCACGCGCCATCACACAGCCAATCGCACTTTCACCGGCAAAATTTAGCGTGATATTTAAATTTTTTTCTTTTTGCAAAACGCTGATCCATTCATTACGTGAACGGGATTGATCTGACTTAGATTCACTGATTGCAACGATTTCAAAACCGCCCGGATGTTTTTTAAATACCGTACGGACGGATTCAATCTGCTGTTTGGCCAAATCGAAATCTTGTTCCGATACCTGAATTCCTATGCGCAGATGTTCATTCTTTCCTATCCGTTTTTCAATATCCGTCAAAAGCATCTGTGCCTGTTGTTCAAAATCCTTACAAATAGTTGCAAGGGGCTTTGCGTCTTCTACCGGTGAATCAACAAGAACGATCGGTACATTTTGCTCCATTGATTCCATGATATATGTTTTCTTGATAACTCCCTGTGTAATAATACCATCTGCTTTTTTCAAAATTGCTGTCTGAATTACATCCTCCATTTGTTCTGTTGAAATTTTGATTGGTCCTTGCCAATCACATTGTATATGATGTAGATCACAAGCATCCTGCATACCGCTTTTTGCCTGCAGCCATAGGGTATGTGTAGATAATGGTGTTGCAAACACAAAATATAATGGTTTTTCTGTTTCCTTCTTCGTTGTTTGACATCCGCACAAAAGCATGAGCGATGCCGCTAGTACTGCTTTTTTCATATGTAATCCCTTTCCTCTTTTCATTATTTTAACATAGTTAAGCATAAAAAAAAATGATTCTTGAAAGGGATTGTAAGAATCATTTCTTTCCACCACATGTCGCTAAAATCAAGGTCCTCACACCATGATTCCTCATCTTTTTCCTTGAACTGACTCATGTCATAGGGTTTTCTTAAGAAAAGATGTGCATACAGATGATGCTGTACTGCGGGGTTGCTATCCGCTAATTACAAAATAATTATATCTTACGAAATAAGAAATATCTTGTCATTTTTAGCAAATTATTGTCGTAAGCGCTACAATCAGATTCTCACATCTCGCATATTTATTTAATTTTGCTAATTTCAATGCCAAAAGAGCTATGCGCTACATTTTATCTTATACGATAAGAGGTACGACACCTTCTTTTTATTGATGATTCCAACGTCCTACATTTGAATTTACGTACTCATAAGCATACAATTCGTATCCTATTCAGCATGCGATCTCTTATCTATTTCAACATACTTCCACACAACGATTAGCGATCCTCTTAGAATCTCCTATATCGTATTCCTAATAAAGCAAAAAAGGATATCTTTGCGTGATATTACCCTTCAAAAGTTAGACTCACTTTAGGAGGTCACTACAATAAGATACCCTTTTCAATGATTAATCCACTGCTTTTTTAACTAAATCAAGTACTTCTTCAGCAGTAGCAAGTTTTAATGCTTCATCAGCAAGTTTTGCTGCTTCATCTTTGCTTAAACCGTTTACCATCTTACGTGCTTTCAGAATTTGTGTAGCAGACATTGAGAATTCATCCAATCCCATACCTAACAGCAAAGGTACAGCATATGGTTCTCCAGCCATTGCGCCACACATACCAGCCCATTTGCCTTCTTTATGTGCACCATCAATCGTCATCTTGATTAAACGCAATACAGATGGATTGTATGGCTGATATAAGTAAGATACATGCTCGCTCATACGATCTGCGGCCATTGAATACTGAATCAAATCGTTTGTACCAATAGAGAAGAAGTCTGCATGTTTAGCAAAGTTATCCGCATTAACAGCTGCAGCAGGAATTTCCACCATCATACCAACTTCGATATTATCGGCAACCTTTACACCATCGGCAATCAATTTTGCCTTTTCTTCTTCATAAATAGCTTTTGCGTCACAGAATTCTTTTACGGTTGCAATCATCGGGAACATGATGCATAATCTACCATAAACACTAGCACGAATCAAGGCACGCAACTGTGTACGGAAGATATCTGTACGATCCAGACACAGACGAATTGCACGATAGCCTAAGAATGGATTCATTTCTTCTGGGAATTCAAAGTATGATAATTTCTTATCTCCACCGATATCTAAGGTACGAACAACGACACGGCGTCCTTGCATACCTTCTAATACAGCCTTATATGCTTCAAACTGCTCTTCTTCTGTTGGGAAGTGATCGTTGTCCATATATAAGAATTCCGTACGGAATAAGCCTACACCTTCACCACCGTTTTTCAATACACCTTCAACATCTTTAAAACCACCGATATTACCAGCTAATTCTACTTTATGTCCATCAGTTGTGACAGATTCCGCATTCACTAAAACTTTTAATGCTTCTTTTTCTTCAGCATAAGCCTTTGCTTTTGCTTCATATTTCTTAATTGTTTCTTCATCAGGATTTACAAATACTTCGCCATCTAAAGCATCCAAGATTAATGTATCCCCATGTTCAACAGCGCTAAGGATATCTCCACATCCTACAACTGCTGGTATTTCTAAAGAGTTTGCCATGATGGCAGAATGACTTGTTTTACCACCAATACTAGTCGCAAAGCCTTTTACAAATGTATTCAGCTGTGCCGTATCTGATGGTGTTAAATCATAAGCAACAATAATAGAATCTTCACTGATGCTTGATAAATCAGGAATTGTCAGTCCCAGCAGGTTACATTTCAAACGATACGTAACATCCTTGATATCCGCAGCTCTTTCACGGAAATAATCATTATCCATAGACTCAAACATAGCTACCATCTGGTTGGCAACCGTATCAGCAGCATATTCTGCATTTACTTTATCATTTTCGATCATGCCGACAATCTGTGATGCGAATTCAGGATCACCAGCCATCATCAGATGAGCATCAAATACAGCCAGTTCTTCTTCTGACAGACGTGCTGCTGCTCTTTCTTTTACACCCTCGATATCTGTTTTTGTCTTTTCGAGTGCTGCATTGAATTTTTCAACTTCAATTGCAGGATCTCCTTCTTTTTTAACGATCTCAACTTTTGGAGATTCCAATTTGTATGCTTTTGCGATGGAAACTCCCGCTGATGCTGCAATACCTTTTAACATAAGTACATCCTCCTCTTACTCTTGCAACTTATAAAAAAAGTGTTTTATATTGATAGAAACGTGGTTTTCTAAACGCTTCCATATCTCTATCTCTATATTAAATAATAACATTTTTTAAGCCGTTAAGCAACGAAAGAATGCATGTAAAGCCATGTTTTTCTTCTTATCAAACATCTCTTTCTCATAGTTGATACACCACCAATTTTGATCTGCTGGTAAAAAATACTCATTCATCATCAATATACACTCCTCCCTTTTCAGCTTAAGCAGTGCCTGATTAATTATTTCATGCAGTTCATATAGCCTTTCAATGTCTTTGCAGGTGCGTAAATAATCACGGCGATATAATTGTGCCAGATAATTTGCTTTTGCATGCAATTGACTCATAGATTCCATGTGTCATCACTTCCCTCTACTTATCTATACGACACAAAGTGTATAAAAACGTAATTTTTCTTCCTTTTTTATCAATTTTCCTAAAAAAGATGTCCTGCTTTCACAAGACATCCGTATATCAACGAAGGAAAATCAGCCAGAGCACAAAATAAATAATGGCACAGGCAATCAGAATAGGAGGTAAAAACGTGATAAATGCCGCAATTACCATTGCTAACATATCATGTTTTTCCAGATCCACATCCTTTAATTTATCTTCATCAACTTTATTTAAACGATTTTTTATTTCGCGTGCCTTTTTGAGAATCACTTTTTAAGACTCCTTAAATGACATGCGACAAAGTGTTCAGGCTCAATTTCCACCCATTCCGGACGTTCACATTTACACTTCTCCATAGCATATTTACAACGTGTATGGAATTTACATCCTCTTGGAGGATTTACCGGACTAGGAATATCTCCTTCCAAAATCTGTAATTCTTTGTTATGGATATCGGTTGTCGGAATAGCATTTAATAAAGCCTCGGTATATGGATGTAATGGGTTGCGGAAGATATCTTCTGATCTAGCGCTTTCCACCATGTTACCTAAATACATAACACCGATACGATCGGAAATATACTTCACGACACTTAAGTCATGAGAGATAAACAAATACGTCAGATTCTGTGTTTCTTTCAATTCCTGCAACAGGTTTAATACCTGTGATTGAATAGAAACATCCAGTGCGGAAACCGCTTCATCACAAACAATGAATTTAGGATTCAAGGCTAATGCACGGGCAATGCCGATACGCTGACGCTGTCCACCAGAGAACTGATGTGGATAACGATGGATGAAATAAGCCTCCAGACCACATTTATCCATGACCTCGATAATGTAATCTTCTAACTCTTTACTTCCTTTTTTAAATTTCTTTTGTCCAACTAATGGTTCCGAAATAATCTGTCCGACAGTTAAACGAGGATTCAAAGAAGAATATGGATCCTGGAAAATAATCTGAAGATCCTCACGTAAGATACGCATTTCTTCTTTTGTCAATCTTGGTAATTCAATACCATGTTCCCACATCGCATCAATCTTAGCAAAGTTCTCGTTTGAGCGATAGCTGTCTTTCATCTGTTCAATGGATTTTAAGATGGCATCATGCTTCGCTTCTGCTGCTTTAAGTTCTTCTGCACTGGCATTTTTCTTTTCCAGCTGTGCAACATTACAGCCGGCCTTATATTCTTCCAATAATAGTTTGGATACTTCGCTATAATTGTCAGAGAAAACCAGACCACCACATAAGCGATATAAATGGCGCATTGCGTCATCATAAGCATCAACAGATGTATGATTTGGATCTTCGTTATTAATCTTGCTTTCTAAATGCTTCGCTTTTTCATGTAATTTGGCCAAGTCATTTAAATCTTTTTCATAATACTTTGGTTGATATTCATATACTGTACGTCCAAAGTATACCGTATCACCGCGTGTCTGATCATATAATTGCAACAAGACACGTCCTAAGGTTGACTTACCACAGCCGGATTCACCAACTAGTCCATAAGTTTCGCCTTCATGGATCGTAATGGTGATACCGTCATTTGCCTTTACATACAGCTGTTCTTTCTGTAATAAAGATTCTTTCTTGACAGGAAAATACTGTCGCAGATTTGCTATCTCAATCAGTTTTTTCTTTTCCATTACTTGTTACCTCCTCTTTTGACAGGGAAGAAACAACGAATCTGATGATTAGGTCCGATTTCCTTCAACTCAGGTTCTTCGTTTCGACATTTCTCTGTGGCATATTTGCATCGAGGAGCAAATTTACATCCTTGTGGCAATGCTAACGGATGCGGCACAGAACCAGGGATAACATCCAGTTTTTCACCACGCTTGGTATTCAAACGCGGAATGGATGTCAGCAGTCCTTCTGTATATGGATGGATATATTCGCTATCCATAAAGATATTGTCAACAGGTGCAGTTTCAACGACCTGACCACAATACATAACGGCAACATCATCTGCCATCTGATTGATAACTCCAAGATCGTGCGTGATAAACATGATTGCTGTACCTGTTTCAGCTTTTAGTTCATTCATCAGTTTTAAGATCTGCGCCTGAATCGTAACATCCAGTGCAGTTGTCGGTTCATCGGCAATTAACAGTTTTGGCTTACAAGCAAGTGCCATGGCAATCATGACACGCTGGCGCATACCACCGGATAATTGGAATGGATAGGATTTGTTGACAGTTTCCGGATTGGCGATTTTTACTTGTTTCAGCATTTCGATACTGCGTGCTTCTGCTTCCTTCTTATTTAAGCCCTGATGCAACATCAGAACTTCACTAATCTGACGATTAACAGTAAATACCGGGTTCAGAGACGTCATTGGCTCTTGGAAGATAACAGAGATATCGTTACCACGAATTTTCTGCATTTCCTTTTCACTAAGCTCAGAAATGACTTTACCCTCGAACTTGATTTCACCTTCATATATTTTCTGATTATTTTCAAATAATTTCAAGATACTCATTGCTGTCTGACTTTTACCACTGCCAGACTCACCTACTACACCAAGTGTACGACCTTCTTCAATCGACAGGCTAACACCGTTGACTGCCTTAATCAGACCTTTTTTGGTATCAAAATAGGTGTGCAGATTATTAATTTCCAGTAATTTCATGTTCTTCACCCCTACTTCTCATTCTCTTTTGGATCTAAGGCTTCACGTAATGCATCACCGACCAGGTTAACACCCAATGCGGCAATCACGACGCAGACAGCAGGTGTGATCCATTGCCACCAATAGTTCTCGATAACGATTGCTCGCTGCGCTCCATTTAACATGTTACCCCACGACGGCATCGGTTCTTGAACACCAAAGCCCAGGAAGGATAATGCAGCCTCCATCAGCATCTTATCGGCATAACTTAAGGTCATATTTACGATACAGATATTCATAACGTTTGGTAAGATATGACGAACAATGATAGAGCCTTCTTTAATACCCAAAGCACGCGCAGCAAGTACGAAGTCCTTTTCACGTTCGATCAAGATCTGTGCACGTACTAATCGTGCCATACCTGGCCAGGAGATAACACCCAAGATAATCATAATCAGATACATTTTCTGATCAGTTGACAAATCATTTCCAAGTGATGCCGATAAGGTGATAACCAAAGGCATAAATGGAACAGAACTTACAATTTCCGTAAAACGCATCAGCAGATTATCAACCTTGCCACCTTTAAATCCGGAAATCATACCGATCAATAAACCAAGAACGGTTTCAATGATAACTGCGATGATACCAACAACTAAGGTAACACGACCACCATGCATTAAACGTGTGAAATAATCACGACCTTGAGCGTCTGTACCTAATACATAACCATCATTTCCCCATGCGTGGATTTCATTGTTGTTATCCACAGCATAATTTTGGAAATAACCACTGAAAACCTGCTTGATATTCGTTGCACTGCTAGGTACACTGATATCATTTAAGTCATCATTTCCCCATGCATACACTTTACCACTTTCACCAACAGCAAATAACGCATTACGGCTTCCGGATACATCAACGACTTTTTCATTGATTGCCGGTACACCATCGCGCATATTATCGCCATTTGCACCCCATACATGGATCTTGCCTTGGTCATCAAGCGCAATACCGTTTGCATAAGACATTTTTGCTTTTACGATTTTTATGCTGCCATCTGTTAATTCTTTTGGCACATCTGAGAATTCATTACCGGAAACACCCATGGTTGCAATGGTTCCATCTTTTAATAAAAGAACCATATTGTAGCTGTTTGCATCAACAGCCGCAACTCTTCCTTGAATTTCGGAAGGTACATAATCCATGTTGTTTGCACCAGTTGCACCTAAAATAATTACATTTCCTTTATCCGTAACAAGTGCTGTATATTTATCACTTGCCGATACATCAATAACCTTTTCATCGCTTTTCAGCTGGGCTTTGGCTTCATAAGTCAATTCTGCCTGATGGAAGTCGTTCTTACCCCAACCGATAACTTCACCGCTGTCTGTCAATGCCACCACATGACGGTCACCAGCAGCAATTTTTACTACATTCGTTCCTAAATTGCTTGGAACTTCTGTAGCTCCATCGGTATCTTTACCCCAGGCATATACTTTTCCATCATCAGTTAAGGCAACTGAGAATGTAATACCTGAACTGATTTGTACAATCTTCTTTCCTTCTAATTCTGAAGGGAAATCCAAATAACCAGTACCCGGTCCGATATTTTGCAGGATAGGTTCCTGATAAACCGGATCCATTTGACGGAACATACCGCCAATATAAGCAAAACTGAAAATACCAATGAATAAGATCAAACCAATAATGGTAAACTTATTATGTATGAAGTTGGAGAAAATGACCTTAGAAGGTGATTTGATTTCTTCCTCTTCAAATACATTTAATTCTTTTTTCTTTCCACCAAAGGAGAACAGACGTTTGAACATTCTGCCAAAGGAAGAAAAGATTGATTGCTTTTGCTTGTTGTCTTTCTTTTCCATCTGTTATCCTCCTAATCTAACTTCACACGTGGATCTACTAAAGCATACGTGATATCCGCAATAAAATTGGAAATCAAGTAAATGACTACGAAGAACAGGTTCATGGATACACCCAGCCATAAGTCACGTTTTTGCAGACCCTTCAACAAGATGAAACCTAAACCATTCCATTGGAATACGGTTTCTGTAATCATGGAACCACTAAACAGCATACCGATCTGTGTGATAACAATGGTTACAACAGGAATCAACGCATTGCGGAAAGCATGAGAATATACGATAACTTTCTGGCTTAAACCTTTTGAACGTGCTGTTCGGATGAAATCCTGACTCAATACTTCCAGCATTGCATTACGCACATAACGCATCGTACCGGCTAACTGGATGACGGTCAGGGTCGTAACAGGCAAGATCAGATGCCTGAACCAGGAAGTAATATAGGCTCCTGTAGATAAGCCTTGCTCTGGCATACCAAAAGAAGGCAGCCAGCCTAATTTGAAGGCGAAAATGAAAATAAGACATAAACCGACGAAGAACGTTGGTACACTCATACCGATTAATGAGAATACCTGCCAGAATTGATCGAAGAACGATCCTTTCTTTACGGCAGAGCGGATACCTACCAAAATAGAGATTCCTAATGAAAAAATCAAAACAAAGAAGTTTAGGAATACGGTATTCTTTAATGGTTCTGCAACTACGTTTTTCACTTCTGTTTGATATGTAGAGGATACACCTAAGTCACCATGTGCCAGGTTACCCATCCATTTTACATACTGTGTTACAACATCTTGGTCAAGTCCAAGACTCTTTCTTGCTGCTTCTACTCGTGCGTCATATGTTTCCGGTCGTCCACCTTGTACCATTAACTTCGCAGGGTCTCCAGGCATCAGCTTTGTTAAACCAAACAGCATGATGGAGATAATAAAGACCACCGGGATCAATGACAAGATACGCTTAACTGTATATCTAAGCATTGTAATTCTCCTCTCATTTATAAACACTAAGAAAGAAGATAGCTTTTTGGAGCCATCTTCTCCCTCGTGTGTTTCGATATTACTTCAGACGTACTGCTTACTCAATTGAGAAATTGCAGATACTGTTTGCCCAGTCACGGAATGGAGTAGTCTTGAATCCTTTTACCTTGCTGGCAGCGAAGTCATAGTAATCGTTCGTGTAAGTTGGAATTGTTGGCAATAAGTAGTTCCAACGTTTCTGATATGCTTTCCAGTTTTCTGAAAATTCTTTTTCATCTTTAGATGCTTTCAAGTTTTCAATAGCCTTGTTCAATTCAGCATCATTTAAACCATAAGGGTTGAAGTTTGCTACTTTTTCATATTTACCATGGTAGTCAGCTTCTGGATCTGGTACTTCGTTGAAGCCAGATGCCATGTTATATACGTTGTATTTAACTTCAGCTTTTTGTTTCTGGTAATAGATGTTCAGCATTGTTTCAAAGTCTTTAACTGTAATTTCATATTTGATACCAACCTGAGGAGCGTTCTTTGTCAGCTGCAGTTTGATATTGTCAGTAATGGTATTCTTTTCAGAACCTAAGTGTGAAATCAACAGAACTTCACCTTTGCTGTTGTAACGCAGGTAATCTTTGCTAGCTTTCTTAGCATCGAATGGAGTTTTTCCATCTTTTTCATACTTATAATCAGATTTGTCTAATGCTTTGTTAGCGTTAGCAATTGAGAAAGAATATGTGTTCAGGTTCTTGTCAACCCATTCTTTGTTGTCAATATAAACTTTCTGAGCTGCACCGTAGTCAGAGTAGCATGGTTTACCATAAGCACCCATAGCTGCCTGAGCGATCTTGTTTGTATCTACGATGTAAGCTAAAGCCTGACGTACGTTAACGTCTTTTGTAGCTCCATAGTAGCAAGATATTGGCATGTTACCATAACCATTACGTGGGTAACTAGAGATTGTGAATTTATCTCCTTGTGCTTTTACTTTATCGATTTTTTCAGCTTCGATTGCACCGGCAACGATGTCAACTTCTCCAGCAACCAGAGTATCTACATCCTTGTCCATGTCAATTGCTTTAACGGTAATCTTTTCAATGCTTGGTTTTTTACCTTCCCAGTTTCCAGCATACTCTTTATTCAGAGTTAGCTGTACCTGCTGGTTCTTGAAGCCTTCAAATTTGTAAGGCCCGCAAGTTACGGTAGGGTTCTTTAAGAAAGTATTCTTTACATAATCAGCGATAGCTGCCTGATCTTTCTTAGCGATCTTAGCACCTTTGTCATCACTCGTGATCTTCACATCTTTAGCAACAACGTGAGCTGGTAATGGGTAACTCCACAAGAAGTTCTTTTCCCAGTAGTAAGGTAAATTCTTAGCAGCGATTGTGATTGAGAAGGAATGATCATCAATCATCTTAACGCCTGAGAATGTTTCTGTTTTTCCTGCACTGAATGCGTCGTAACCTTCGATTTCGTATCCTGTTGGGTTACCATTTGCATCGATCCAAGATTTTGATGCACGCATCAAGTAAGTCATTACATAGTCATTTGCTGTAACAGGTTTTCCATCATTCCATTTCAAACCATCGTTCAGTGTAATTGTGAATGTTTTAGAACCGTCTTTGTTGTTCTTAACTGCAGGTTCACCTTTCAGTGTTACCTTCGTTTCCCATTTAATGTTTCCATCGTTGTCAACAATAACTGGGTTGTATCCATGAATTAAGTCACGGATGGATTTGTCATAAGAGTTATTTCCAAAACCTTCGATGAATTCACCGTTCATTTTGTCCTGTCCTACGACAAGTTTGTTTTCTGCCTTGCTGCTGCCACAACCAGCAAGTGAAACCGTCATTAACGCTGCGACTGCAAGAGTTAATAGCTTTTTCATATTTTTCCCTCCTATCATTCCTGATAATGACCATATTATACTCTAAAAGAATTGAAAATACAATATTTTTTCGGTCATTTTCACACAAATTGAGTGAAATTTTTTACAATTGTGTGTAACATGTTTACATTTTTGTGAAAATTACCATATGACACCGCAATGCAATTCATCATTTTCAAACATTTGTGGAAATGTGTACACCAATAATAAACAGCGCTTACGCACCTATAAATTCCATGTTTTAAAAAAAAAGAGAAGTTACTTACCATCGTAAGCACTTTCTCCTACTTGTTTATTCGGTTGTAAACATATTGACTTGCCATACGGGCTAGGATATGTAGAATCCAAGCAATCATTTGGTAAGCGATACCATCAATTCTTCATGCTTTGTATTCCTTATATACATAACTTTTATTAGAATACGTGCCATCAAGTTCATATAAATCTTCTTCGTCTTATTTTTCAATGGATTTCATATATAGAAAAATACTTACTGCATTCATCACGAGATCGTTTAGGACAAGATATCCCGCTAAGGCTAAATTTTTAAATGCCAAAATGGTATAGCCTGCAAGGATGCCGATATTCAAAAATGTCAACATCTTTTGTTCTTCTTTGGTACTGGACATCATCATACGGCCAAATTCCATGACATGATAGTGTTTTAAAAGATAGCTGTCCATAAAAAGCAGTAACATCCAAAAAAATAGCTTATCCGGAGTATACGTATAAAGGAACAGTGGCATGCAGATAAGCTGTACGACACAAACCTTGATGGCTTCTTTCATGGCATTATGTTTCATTAAGATCCCTTTCCTTCCTTACTATTATAACAGAAATTTCCATATGCGTCTGAGCGATCTGTTAATGGATCAGAAAAGGGAAGAAGCTATGACATTGATTTCAGAGATCATTAGGAACGATTGCTACTTTTGCCACGCAGTTTTTTACGTGCAAAAATCATTTTAAAATCATGGGCATGGAAGGGAAATAAGGGATAAAAATAAGAGGTATGCGTAATCGTTTTATTAGATGCTAAAATAAAAGCCATAATGGCTAGCCCGATCCATAGTCCAAAACGTGGCAGAAGGGCAATGATGATAAGCATCATCATTCGCATAAATTTAATGGCATATCCTAATTCATAACTAGGCTGAGTGAAGTTCGCTAAGGCCACAAATGCCATATATAAAATTATTTCCGGAGCTAACCATCCGGCGTTGACCGCAAAATCGCCAAGGATCAATGCCCCTATGATACTAAAGGAGGAATTTAAGGAGCTTGGGGTATTTAAGCTGGCAAGCTTTAAAGCATCTATTCCTAATTCTAGCATTAACAACTGTAAGATAATAGGAAGATTCATATTATCCTGAATTAAAGCGAATTGAAACCAATCCGGAGCGAAATCCGGATTGCAGTTAAGATAATACCAGATTGGTGTCACAAACAAGGTTAAGAAAAAGACCATGATTCGAATAAGACGTAAATAGCTTCCGGTAATCGGAGGAAGATAATAATCCTGAGCTTCCTGCACAAAATCAAAAAAAGTCGTTGGTAAAATGAGTACCGAAGGTGAATTATCAATCATAACGATGACCTTTCCTTCTAGGACATTACTGGCTGCAGCATCCGGACGTTCGCTATAGCGAACCTTAGGGAAAGGATTTAACCATTTATGTGGGACAAGTGCTTCGGCAATGCTTTCCTGTGCCATGGTTAACGCTTCTACTTGTATCTGCGATAACTTATGGCGAATATCCTGCACCAATGCATCATCTGCCAACCCTTCCATATAACATAAGACAATATCCGTTTTACTTATAGAACCGACATTGTGATATTCCATATGTAAGCGTGTGTCACGGATACGGCGGCGAATTAAGGCTGTATTAAAGACCAACGTTTCCACAAAGCCATCACGGCTGCCGCGTAAGACTCGATCATCTTCGGGCTCAGCCATACTGCGGGTAGGATATGTTCTGGCATCAATCACAATGCCTTCTTCATAGCCATCAACGATCATTAATACCGAACCGCTTAATACCGCTGTGAGCTGTTTCTCTTCCTCCGCAACCACATCGGTTTCTAAATAAGAGACAAAACGATCACAAAATACATAAACACTCTCCTGTTGTACCGTTGTTTTCATATCTGCCTTTAATAAGAATTCCATCATTTTCTCTAATACTTCATCTTTAACAAAACCATCAACAAAATATAATGTCATATGAACATCCTGCACTTGCAAAGTTTTCGCAACAATATCAAAATTTTCCTGCAAACGCAGTTTCTCATTCAGTTGTTTACATCGATCTGTATACTTCATAATATCACCTGTTGTTAAGATGCACGGATTTCCTTTTTTTATACCCATGACTGCTAACAAGGTTTTAAAAATAACTGACCAATCTCTCAAGAAGATCACATAGGTTTCTTAAACCTATTTTCCTTTTCCACAATGATCCTATCTTTCTATCTGTTTCTGCTTTTTGAACAAAAAAAACATGATGTTATTCACCATGTTTATGTATGCCGCGATACAGACATTCGCCTATGTTTTCTTCTGTCAATAGACCGAAAGCATCTTGCCAAGATAATAGAAAATAAGGATCGCGCAGCAATTTTCTTCCTAATAATACATAATCACAATCTTCCTGCGCTAGAATGGTTTCAATTTCTTCTTCCTTTGTGATTAGGCCAACGCCCATTACCGGCAAAGAAGTCATTTGTTTGATAGCTCGTGCATATGGAATCTGATACATCGGATAGGTCTGTATCGGATGTTTGTTTAATCCTCCGCTGGATACAGAAATTGCGGCAGCGCCACAACCTTCTATAGCTTCCACAATATCTTTCATATCGGCTATATGCAAGCCATCTTCTTCATACTCTTCTGCTGATATACGAACGATGACATCTTTTTCAAATGTAGAGCGTACACCGGTGATGATTTCCTTTAACAACAAGGTTCTATCCTCACCATAAAGATCCGTTCGCTGATTGGTAAGCGGTGATAAAAATTGATTGATCAGATAACCATGTGCCGCATGAATTTCCACAAAGTCATAGCCAAGCTCTTTTGCCCATTTACCAGCAAATTCAAAATTAACAACAATGCGATGAATTTCTTCTGCTGTCAACGCATGTACATCTTCATTATCCATGGCGGATACCTTATGGGCTGCACATTTACTTTTCATACCGGCATGATTCAGTTGAATTCCTAATTTCACCCCATAATCATGTACGACTTCAACGATATCCTTTAATGGCTCTCGCTGTCGCGGCGTAAAGATTCCTAAACAAGCGTCACTGATATAGCCTTCTGCTGCGATGGCCGTTGCCTCTTGTACGATAAAGGCAGGGCGTCCTTTCGCTAGTGTTTCATAATGAGCTATATGGTGCAAATTGGCTATGCCATCGCCCTTTGCCATATACGTACACATCGCCGGAATACCTATGCGGTTGTTTAATTCCATACGACCAAGCAATGATGTTTCAAATGGTTTCATATGAAGATCCTTCTTTCTTACTGTTCCAGTTTCTCGCTGTAGTCTTCCCATTTCTTCATGAAATTTTCAATTTCATTATGTACGTCATCAATTTTATCATCTAAATCACGCATTTTTTGATAATCGTGATAATATTCCGGATCAAAACGCAGCTCTCTGAGTGCTTCCAGTTCTTTTTCCTTTTCTGCAATCTTCTTTTCCAGTTTTTTTACTTCGCGATCATAATGAATCCCTCTATCCACTTTTTTTGTTTCTTTTTTCTCAACGGTTTTAACGGCCTGTACATGTTCCTCATCTTTATGCATATATTCCTGATAACGCATAGGATAATATGTTGCCTTCCCATTATCAATGACCAATACCGCAGTTGCCAACTTTGAGATAAAGTAACGATCATGACTCACAAATAGCATTGTGCCTTCATAATCACACAAAGCATCCTCTAAGGCTTCTTTTCCAATTAGATCCAAATGATTGGTTGGCTCATCCATCATCAGAAAATTAGGATGTGACAGCATTAGCTTTACAAAGGATAGACGAACTTTTTCTCCTCCGGATAGACAGTCTACTGTTTTAAATACGTCTTCTCCGCTGAATAAAAAACATCCCAGTGCTGTGCGTACCTCTGTTCGATTCAGTTCACTGAAATCGTTCCACACCTCTTCTAATACCGTATTATTGGTATCGAATTGTGCAAGCTCCTGATCAAAATAACCTACCTCAATCTGGTGTCCGAATAAGAATTCACCGGATAATGGTGAAACCTGTTCCATCAAGGTTTTCAAAAAGGTTGACTTTCCTTTCCCATTTGGGCCGATTATGGCAACTTTTTCCCCTTGCAGAATATCGCAAGTAATCGTACACAACGGCAGATCGTAACCGATGGTTAAATCCTTGACCTCTAAGACCCGCTTGCCGCCACGTACCCTTGGGGTAAAACGGGCATGAAACCGTTTTTCATCGACATTGGGATCTTCAATTTTATCCATACGTTCTAAGTATTTGATTTTACTCTGCGCAAAAGCTGCTTTATTTTTCTTATAACGGAATTTCTCAATGAGTTCTTCCATGTGCTGTATTTCTTTTTGTTGGCGCGCATACGCTGATTTTTGTTGTTCAACATCACTTTTCTTGGTATTAACATAGTTTGTATAATTACCCGGATAGCGACGCATCACACCATATTCCAATTCATATACGACATCAACAACATCATCCAGAAACATACGATCGTGACTAACTAAGACAACCGCTTTGGGATAGCGTTTCACATAACCTTCTAGCCATTCAATCGTTTCGATATCCAAATGGTTGGTAGGTTCATCTAACAACAAGATATCCGGTTTGCTTAACAATAGCTTGACAAAGGCCAATCGGGTTTTCTGTCCTCCGGAAAACGTAGCAACTTCACGTTTCAAATCTTCTTCCTGAAACCCAAACTTAGTGAAGACAGTCATCATATCACTATGGTATGTATAACCGCCTAAATCCTCATATTGCTGCTGCAAATTGGCGTATTTATTTAAGATGGTTTCACTATGGTCATATACCATCTGCTCACTGATTTCTTCCAGCTGTTTACCTATGCGTTTTACCTTCGCAAAGGCTGTTTCCAATTCTTCTTTGACACAGGCATGCTCATTTTCAAACGTTGTCTGTGCTAAATAACCGATTGTCAGATTGTTTTCCTTATGGATATCCCCTTTATCCAACGGTTCTACTTCGGCAATGGCTTTTAATAAGGTGGTTTTACCACATCCGTTTCTTCCCACAATCGCGATTTTTTCAGTATTGCGGATTTCAAATTGAATATCCTCAAATACCGTATTCGCCCCAAAATATTTACTTCCTTTATGAATTTGATACTTCATCTTGTTTCACCCGCCTTATCTGGTGGTGTTGTCGGCATTGATTCCCTCGGCAAAAGCGCGCGCTGTTTCCTTAATAATCGCATTCTTCTGTTTTTTCCACAGCGCTGCATCTTCTTTATTTGATATATAGACAAAGTCAATTTCTAATCCCTGCATGCCATTGGCATTCACAAAATCAGCATTTTGTTCTTGACTTGTTTCTGAGTATTTCCCTGCCAGTGTTGCTCTTCCACCACTTTCTCTTAAATATAAATTCGTATCATATATCGTTTTACCATCTGCCCCTTCAGCCAATAATCCGGTAACGATACCGGCATCAGAACCAGTATACATCGGTGACAGTGGCATTTTTAAGTTCTTATGTACACCATAGGTTAAATTCCTGGCAAGTGTCTTGCTGGAATAATAACTATGCGCTACTTCAAAGCCGCGAATCGTATCGTTGGCATAATTGCTGAAGCGTAAGAACAAATAATATTTTGCATGCTGCTTATAACCTTTTGCTAAACGGCCATCACTGCCATAGGCTTTCCCTTTTTCATCTTTACTTGCCTTTGTAATGGCAACACGCAATCCATATTTTTCTTCTAATTCCTTTTTCATTAAAACCGCTGCTTTATACATTTCATCATTTTCATTTAACCCATTGACCTTTGAGCCTTCATCCGGCAACCACGTTAAATCCGTATTCATCCCAAACGGATCAATCAACACATCAATATCCCCTTTGCGCGGCGTCTGTGAAGTTACTTGTAAGAAAAGATAGTTTTTATCCAGGGTGATCTGATAATCCTTTAACAGCTGCGTATCTGCAATTAAGGAAACTTTATTGACCTTTCCTTTACGCTGTGCCGTATAAAATGCATTTTCCTTTAAAGGCTGTTGAAAAATCACACGTTTTTTTACCAGATTATCAATGATGGAAACCTCATAATATCCTTCCGGTATTTCATCTAATAAGATCTTTTGATCAACTGTATTTTCCATTGTCATCGAAATTGTCTTTCCATCACAAATATTTTTTAATTCTACGGTTTTCCCACTCAACGTATCTTTATTTTCCGGTGAATATTTCTTTTCATACAAATCCAAAGATTCTCCATAATACAAATAATCCGAAACGCTAATCGTTTCTTTACTTGTCTTATGCAATGCTTTGATCGTCTGTTCCTCATTCAATTCACACACCGTGAATTTCTTTACTTCTTGATGATTGGAAGGCAGAAACATGCCAATTAAAAGATACACGATCAACGCAATTAAAACAAGCAGTGGAGCCACTACCTTCCAGCGCACTTTATATCTTCTCTGTCTTGGTACATATGCCATGTCTTCTACCTCCTCACAATTTTTACTATGTTTTACGATATTTTATTTTTACCATAAGCTAGCTTTTAATAAGAAATATCGTCTCCATGCTATGCATTTTCATAAGCATGAAAAAGTCCTTACGTCATCGTTTCTAAAATGCAATATCCTTAATATGCTTTGGCTGCTGATCTTTTTTCGGCGGATAGCTCATATGATTCACGGATACTTCTGCATCCAACAAATCTTTAGGCCGTTTTGGTATCGGCAGCATTGTATCTTCAAATGGGACATACTGAATCGGAAAAACGCTTTCCTTTGGATATACGACCGGATGGAAGAAAGAATTAAAGCACCATGTCAGATCAAAACCGATCATTGGGCTGTCTTGATTCTGCTTACCATACTTACGCGCATTTCGCACATAGCGTTTTTTTAATGGCAATGGATTGATATGTAGATTTTCCAATGCGGCAATCAAGAGCATCAAGATTCCATTGCGGCAGCGCCACACAAAATCTTTTACATGATTCTCACTCACATAGTCAATGATGAAAACATCGATAAAAATGCCATCACTGTCTTTGCATTTGTTTTTTAATAACGCATTGTATTCTTCACAATACGTATGTTTTAAACGAATCTTCATCGCCGGAATCAACACATTGTATTCCTTATGTGTTTCAAAGCTTTGTACGATGTACTTCTTAGGATCCAGATCCTTAACGGCTTCTAACAGTTTCAGATAATCCTCATACAGCATACCGATATCCGCATCATCATCCCAAGGAATAAAGCCTTTATGACGTACAGCGCCTAAGCAGCTGCCACCTGTCAGCCAGTATTGGACTTTGTGCTTGCGGCATACAATATCTATATCTTTCAGCATCTCTAACAATTTCAGCTGTAAATCACGCACGGTAATCGTCGTTCCATCTTCTCTTGTTTTCAATATGTATTCTTCCATAAAATCACCGTATCTATTATAGAAGATATTTGTTTTTATCACAATCATTTTATGGAAATATCACAATTTCGCAAGAATGTCTTCAGAAACGATTGCGTAAACAATGAAAATTTAAACAAATATCCTACTTTTTATCTTTTCCTTATGCAGGTGGCTCTACAACATTTGCTGTCAAAAAAAAACACACTGTACTTAAACAGCATGTTTTATAAGCATTTCAAGAAACTGTGCGACCCCATCTTCCTTTGCCTCTTTACAATGATAACGAGCAGCATTTTTTATTTGCGTACAGGCATTTGCTACAGCAACACTGTTAGGGAAACAGGAAAACATGGAAAGATCATTTTCGCTGTCGCCAAATACTAAAACTTCCTCTTTTGTGAAACCGTGTTGAGCAACATAGGTTTGTAAAGCTGTCCCTTTCGATACTAGCGGCGAAGTGATTTCCAAATTATCCCATCCGGAAGTTGTTACCTTTACCTCTTGCAAGGTGGATAGTCGTGTTTGTAAACGTTGGCGTTTTTCTTCATCCTTTTCCAAAAGTTCTATTTTTAAAATAGTTTTAGGTAAGTCTGTTTCCGCAATCGTCTTGAAACAAGACATCACCGGTGTGGTATCCGTGAAACTTTGCAAATAGTGTTTTTGAAAGGAAGGCCGATCCTCTTCTTCTAAAGAATAAATATGGGTTTCATCATAACAGCCAATTGCGATAGGTTCCTTTTGCAGCATCTGAAGAATCATCTTTGCGCTTTGTTTTTTTATCGCAGTCGCATGAAGAATCTGTCCTTTTGCGTTTACCTGCATTGCGCCGTTTAATAACAACATATCCAAAGCCAGCAAGTGTTGATTTCGCAAACTTAACACATCCGGATAACTGCGCCCACTGCATAGCACGATCGAAACTCCTTGTTGTTGTAGTTTCTGTAAGGTATGTACGCTGCGCAATGATAATGTATTGTCCATGCTTAATGTGCCATCAATATCACAGGCAATCAAACGAAAGGGAAACACTTATAGATCTTCCCCGTTGCTGGCAATGACACGTCGATACCAGTCATAGCTATCTTTCTTGATACGACGCTTACTGCCATTTCCATAATCATCCTGATCCACGTAAATAAATCCATAGCGCTTGCTCATTTCTGAGGATGAACAGCTAATAATATCAATAGGTCCCCATGGATAATAACCAATCACATCTACCCCGTCCATGATAGCTTCCTTCACATTGCGAATATGCTCACGTAAATAAGCGATACGGCGTTCATCGTGAATCTTTCCATCACTGCTGATTTCATCATACGTGCCAAAACCATTCTCTGCGATGATGATTGGTTTTTGATAACGATCATAATAGTAATTTAATACGGTTCTTAATCCAAGAGGATCAATGCCCCAGCCCCATTCACTTGCATCAATATAAGGATTTACGATGGCCCCATCATCATTAATATCTTGCGTGTCATTGCTTTCTTTTGATGATACACATGTATAATAATAGGATAACGCAAGAAAATCAGCCGGATGCTCTTTTAATACTTGCTCATCCTCTTCACGGATATCTAAATGAATGTTATGCTCTTTAAAATAGCGCAGCATATAGCCCGGATATTCTCCCCTTAGCAATAAATCGGTAAAGAAATATTCTCTTTGATTGCGCTGCATATTCGCAAAAACATCCTCTGGTTTGCATGTTAATGGTTCACTCAATCCATCATATACCATCATACCTACCAGAAAGTCTGGATTGATCTGATGGGCAAGCTTAGTGACAAGCGCACTTGCTGTGCATTCATGATGAATGGCCTGGTATTTTGCTTCCATAAGGTTTTCTACTGTATCACTGGGGATACCGAGATGATTAAAAGATTCATGATGTATCAGATTGATCTGATTCACTACGATCCAATACTTTACCTTATCTTTATACCGACGCATAACGGTTTCACAATAGTTCACAAAGAAAGTGATCGTCTTACGATTATACCAGCCCTGATAGTGTGTTGCCAAATGCAGTGGCATCTCATAGTGCGATAAAGTAATGAGGGGCTCCATGCCGTTTTTTATGATTTCATCCAGCAATGCATCATAAAAGCGTAAACCTTCTTCATTCGGTTGAGGATCATCTCCATTAGGGAAGATACGTGACCAGCTGATAGAAGTGCGAAATGTTTTCAATCCCATCCCTGCTAAAAGCTTTAGATCTTCCTTATAAGTATGATAGAAATCAATCCCATAGCGTTTAGGATAATAGCCTTCTTTATCCTGTAAAGCGAAATCAATATCGTTTCTGTTCGTTTCTTTATTTGATTTCTTTTTCAAATCACCAGCATCTTGCACTTTTAAGATATCCGCAACGCTCCATCCTTTCCCACCTTCTAGAAATGCTCCTTCTGCCTGATTTGCCGCAATGGCGCCTCCCCATAAAAAAGCTTTCGGAAATCCTGTTTTTACTTGTTTCATTTCAATTCTCCTTGTCACATATTGTTCATACTATGTTCATGTTGAAGCAAAGGGACGATTGTATGCGTCCCTTTCTTTACAAATCTTCTCCATTTGTCATTATGACATGTTGATACCAATAGAAAGAATCTTTACGTAGTCGTTTTCCACTGCCATGTCCACGATCATCCAAATCGACATAAATATATCCATAACGCTTACTCATTTCCCCTTGCGAACAACTGATGATGTCAATAGGTCCCCAAGATGCATAGCCAAACACTTGTACGCCATCCTTAATGGCTTCTTTCATCGCCGCAATATGTGTCTGTAAATAGGCGATACGATAAGGATCATGAATCTTTCCATCAACGACCTCATCTAATGCACCCAGTCCATTTTCAGCGATAAAAATTGGTATTTGATAACGATCCCAATACAAATTTAATGAGTTGCGAAATCCTAATGGATCCACTGCCCAGCCCCAGATAGATTTTTCTAAGTAGGGGTTCTCTTTAGGATGGGTAGGATCTTTGGCCTTGGTGATGCGGGTAAAGTAATACGAAAATGATAGAAAATCTGCGGTATTCTCTTTTAACAGCTGTTCTTCCTCTTCTTTGATCATCACATGGATATCATGATCGTAAAAATAGTGCAACGCATAACCCGGATATTCTCCGCGTAATAAGACATCGGAATAAAAGTATAAACTCATCTGCATCTGCTGGGTGTTGGCAAAGACATCCTCTGGTTTACAGCTTGCCGGATATAAGGCATCATCCCCCAACATCATTCCAATCTGCAAGGAAGGATCAAGGGCGTGGGCAAGTTGTGTGGCTTTCGCACATGCCACAAACTGATGGTGCGTTGCCTGATATTTGGCACTTTCCCAATCTTCATAACCATCCTGCACCATTCCCAAACTGGCAAACTCTCCCCAGCCCTGTAAAGAGTTGATCTGGTTCAATAGGATCCAATAGCGTACTTTATTATGATAACGTTCAAATAGTACGTTACAATATTTCACAAAGAAATCAATCATTTCAGGGGCATACCAACCCTTATACTTGGTAATCAGATGAATAGGCATTTCATAATGTGAAACCGTCATGATTGGTTCTATACCATTTTTCAGCATCTCATCCAGCAAATCATCATAAAACTTTAAACCTTCTTCATTTGGCTGTTCTTCATCTCCTTGTGGAAAGATGCGTGTCCAGTTAAAGGATGTTCGAAAACAGGTAAACCCCATTTCTTTCATCAATGCCAGATCTTCTTTATACGTATGATAAAAGTCAATGCCATGCCGGCGTGGATAATAGCCTTTGGTATCCGCTAATGCTTCTTCTATCTGTTTGGCAGTATGAGCAAATCCGACTACCTTATGGCGATCATACTGCTCTGGAAGGATTTCAATATCCGCCATAGAGGGTCCTTTCCCATCAATGTTCCAAGCACCTTCTGCTTGATTGGCCGCAATGGCACCACCCCATAAAAAGTCTTTCGGAAATCCTGTAATTTTACGTTTCATCTTATTTCTCCAACTTACGATACAGACGAATCATGCTTTGTACCAGATTTACTTCACTGTTGATAGTCATCAGCGTATCCTGTGCATGGGTGAATAATAAGGTTGTCTGCAGCTCTTCCTCATTGATTGAGCTTTGTATCATATCCGTTTGAATAACATGTGCTTTCGTGATTTCTTTCTTTGCCTGTGTGATCTTGTCTTTTACTTCTTCTTCACTTTTATCATCTAACAGATCATTGATTGCTTCATTGAGCAAATTCCGACAATCCCCGGCATGCAGAATAATCTGCATCGCAGCACTATTTAATTGTTCAATCGTTGTTTTATCCATAATAAACCTTCCTTCTTATGCATTGTTTGTTTCCTGTCTTGCGTTTTTACGTGCTGCTAATTTTGCTTTTTGTGCTTCATCCTCTGCTTCTTTCTGTACACATTGCTTATCATATACCTTAAAGAATGGATAATAGATGATCCAGGATAAGACAAAAATAAATAAGGTAAAGATCAATCCAACCATACCTCCTACAGCATAGGAACAAATAGGTCCAGGCAAATACCAGAAGGAGAATAAAGTCGTTACTTTAGGCAATAAATCAAAATATAAGGCAAACCAGGTCAAGGCCGGTGCTAGTAAACCAATGATCCACATCGGTACCATCAGAATCGGGTTAAAGGCGATTGGTGCACCAAATACCAATGGTTCATTGATGTTACATAAGTTTGGTACCAGACTGGCTTTTCCGATGACCTTACACTTTTTCGATTTTGCCATAAACAACATCATAAGACCTAAAGCCAAGGTACAGCCGCCTCCACCAAGCGTAAAATAATAAGATACTCCATCCGCATTGATAACACTGGCAGCATTTCCGGCTGCTACCGCTGCCTGATTCGCCGCAATTCCTTGCAGGATCAATGCCGACTCAATCGGATAAATGACCCAGGTAGAAATACCAAACGTGTATAAGAAGGTATATCCAACAAAGTATAAGACTACAAAACCAAGGAAACTGTCACCGGCTTTTAAGATTGGTGAGAATAATGTATAAATGCAATCAAAGATACTGATATGGAGCTGGAAAGTAAAGAGCCAGCCAACAAATAAAATCATCAGTATCGGAATTAATGTATCAAACCATACGGTGATAAAATCTGGAATAGCGCTGTCTTCCTTAAAGAAGGAATGGGTAGAAAAAGCATTCATCACAAAACCGACAAACAAGCCGGCAATCAACGCTGCAATCATACCGCCATTTCCTAAAGTAGAACTTTGAAACAAAATATTTCCTGCCTCATCAAAGGTTGGAGATACTAACATCAAAAAGAATCCGATACCAGCCAATCCTGCTTCTTTTTTCGTTTTATTATGGCGTTTCTTTTCCATCAGCAGATATGGTACTAAATATGCTAAGTATAAGGATAATAAGCCCAGGGAAAAGGTAGAAAGTGGGCTAAAATCCGGAAATCCTTCAATCAATCCGCCAAAAGCGGTCAATACGGTCGTAAATGAACCAATAAAAATCATAGGCATCGCAGTCAGGATAGCCTCCTGGACAGAGGCAATCCACGGATTTCTTGCGAGCTTATTCATTCTCGGTGCGAATTTATCTGTCATCCAATCCATGAATTTTTTCATATGTTTTCTCCTCGTGATTCTATTTCTTAATCACCTTTTACAAAATAACCGCTTGCTTAATTTCTCATGCCATGGCAATCTTATCCAATGTATATTGTTCATCAGGGAATTATTTCTAACGTATCTGCTCATAAACATTCCTACGATATCATCGTTTATTAAGCAAGCATTCTACCATTAACGTTCATGCGTTTTCTCATCTTTTAGAAAAGGTAAAGCAAAATCAAGAACGGCATCGCCATCCAATTCCCCATATGCATCTTTGGGGATAATCTGAACAGGAACACCAAATGGATCTGCAATATCCTCTAAATCATGCAGCATGTAGCTAAGATGTGGTCCTACCAACAATAGATCAATATCTTCAATATAATCCTCTACAACAGAGTCACTTCTAGCTTTTACGCCAATTTCAATATTGCGAGCTTTCGCTGCCTGGCGAATGTTTTTGGCCATGAAACCGCTGCTCGCACCGGTGCCACAAACTAATAAAATGTTCTTCATGATCTTCTCCTTTATAATTATGAATGATTTTTATCTGGATTGGTGTTATGATATAAGAGAGATGTATCAAAGTATTCCCGTACTTGTCTGAAGTCATATTCAGCGACGATATATCTCTTTTTCATATTTGCCAATCACATAACTGTCCTCCTTTCCCTATCACACCCTCAGTATAGCGAACACAACAAAATAAGACAAATCAGAAAAGTTCCGTGCAGTAGGAACTTTTTTAATTTGAGCAAAGATTACTTATACTTTATACTTATCGTGTACATATATAATGATGAAGAGTATCTGGGGGCCTTGCATAGGAGAGTGAATAGACATATGAAGGATAATATCTCAATCTTGTTAGACTATCTCTGGCACCATTATGAACATTGGGTAGCTGCCGGTGAGCTATCTTCACTGCTTCATGTTTCCACACGTCAGATACGTAAATATGTCAGTTCACTAAATGAGAATGAAACAAGTCCTTTAGTAATATCATCAAATAAAGGGTATCGATTAAACAGTGCTCAGCAATATTTAGCTTATCGGGAAAAAGGAAGTCAAAATGTGGAAACCCCGCAAACACGGCAAAATCTAATCATTCAAAAACTTATTTCTTCGCAAGATGGTATTGATCTATTTGATCTTGCGGATGAATTATTTGTAAGTGAGTCTACGATTGAAAATGATATTCGCAGTATCCGTAAGATTGTTTCCAGCTGTAATGTAACCATACGCAGAGATCATGATTTGTTATATTTAGAAGGCAGTGAAAAAGATAAACGGCGATTAATGAGCCGCTTAATTTCCAGTGATACGTATGATAATTTTGTCTTAAAAGATGAAGTGTGTTTATTGACTTATCATTATCATTTTTGGGATTTCCGTAAAAATCTTGCCGATATCTTTTCACGCAATAATGTATTTGCGAATGATTATACACTAAATAATACGGCATTGCATCTTATTGTCATGATTGATCGTATCCGTAATGCCTGTGAGTTAAATGATCAAGTTGATTTCACACCGTTTCTTGATTCGCAACAATATCTTGTGGCACAGGAAATAAAACAGTATATTGAGAAAAACTATCAAATCCATATGAATGATGCTGAAATTTATAATTTGACGCTTATTATCTCGAACAATACAACGATGATTGATTATTCTTTTATTAATGGCTCTAATATTTCATCTTTTATTGAACAGAAATATATTGATATCGCCCATGCCGTGATTCACAATGTTGAAGAGCGCTATTTACTGGATGCCTTTGATGAAGAATTTATTGCGAAATTCACCATCCATGTTAAGAATCTGTTTAATCGTGTTGCACATAACTATTATGCCAAAAATCCATTGACCGCTAAGATCAAGGCAACGTATCCCTTGATTTATGATATTGCCGTTTATATTGCTCAACAGTTTAAAGAAAATTATGATGTAGTGTTGAATGAGGATGAAATTACCTTTATTTCTTTTCACATCGGCAGTTACTTTGAAAACAATGTGCAATCAAAAAACAAGTTAACGATTCTCTTTTTATATGCCGATTATTACAGCATTCATCAACATACCTTAGAGAAAATCAACCGTCATTTTGAAGATAAGATAACGATAAAATATGCCGTTTCCATGCCTTCCTATCAGCCCAACATGCTGCATGCAGATTTGATTATTTCAACAGTAGAGGCAAGATTTCCTCAGCCATATGTGTTAATTCATCCATTTCTTACAAATAAAGATATGGCCTTATTGGAAACTACCATTTCTAAGATGTTATCCGAAAAAAACAAACAGAAGCTGAAAGATTTTCTATTTGATTTATTTGATCCTCGCTTATTTTATACAGATGTTCATTTAGATCGTACCCAGCTCATTCAAAAGCTTTGTAACGATGCGATTGCACTGGATTATGCCGAAGCTTCCTTTACACAGGATGTCTTTGCTCGTGAGCATATGTCAAGCACCGCCTTTGAGGACGCTGCCGTTCCTCATTCGCTTGGTGATAACGCTAAAAAAAGCTTTATAAGTGTCGTCCTTTGTCCAGATGGTATGCAATGGGGAGTGCATGAGGTGCATATTGTCACCTTACTAGGCGTACATGATGACAGCAGACAAATATTTGCCCAGATCTTTGATCAGTTGATTGAGATTCTTAGTGAACCGGCTTTTTTAAAAGATCTCATCAACTGTCAAGATTATCAAACATTCATTCGCAAGTTAACTGCTTATATGAATGAGGTCAGTGAATAGAAAAAGCAGTTGCTATTCTAAAAATCGTTTGTTACCCTTGTGTTATCGCTTTTCTGATGTCATACTATATCTATATAATTGATAAAGGAGTTATCTTATGAACATCTATGAATTTTGGAAAGCCGTCCTAAAACAGGATGAGCAGGAAATCAGAAACTATTTTCATCAGGATGCGAGGATTTGTTGGCATTGTACCAATGAACTATTTACGCTTGATGAATATATTATTGCGAATTGCGAATATCCGGGAGATTGGGATGGGGTCGTAGAAAGAGTAGAGTTACTTGATGATTTGATCATTAGTGTTACACTTGTTTATCCAAAAGATCAAACTGTTTCCTATCATGTTGTTTCCTTTCTAAAGCTACAACAGGATAAGATTATTTCTTTGGATGAATATTGGGCAGATGATGGCAATGCACCGCAATGGCGATTGGACAAGCATATCGGAAAGCCTATCAAAGAATAAAGAAATTGGATAAACGTATTGGTAACGCGAAGAAAGGATGCCTTTAAAAAGCTGGACTAACCTATTAAAAAACTCATGAAAGAATAACTTTTGATAAATTGGGCTAACATATTGGAAACTCCATAAAAGGATCACCTTTTAAAAAGGAAAGGCACAAAACCCCAAACAGATAAAAAGCAGCTACAGGAAGGATGCAACCTTCATTCGTTAGATTTTAAGTCTAACTTTTGGAGGTCACATTAGAAATCATTCCATACAAGCTGCTCTTTTTATGATTTATTTTATAGGCTCATTGTCTTTGTTTAAAAGTTCGCTTAGATCCTTTGGCAATTTCTCGATGAAGGATGCCAATGGCACGATTGGTTGAGGTACATCTGGTGAAAGTAATTCTTTATCCATCCAAACAACATCCAACCACTTGTCAAATTTATAGCCGGTATGAGGAAATCTAGCCACTAATTGAAATCCTAACCGCTCATGCATCCTCTCACTTTTCGGATTGGGGGAAGTGATACAGGCATATGCATGATGTACCTGCTGTTTCTTTAATAAAATAAATAATACTTTATACAGCATACTGCCAATACCTTTTCCATGAACATCCTTATTGACATATACGCTTAATTCCACATCCCATTGATAAGCCGCACGCTCCTTATAACGATGCGCATAAGCATACCCTAAAATATTTCCTTCCTCTTCATAGACCAGATATGGATATACCTGTTGTATCACTTCCATACGTTGTTCAAATTCCGTAAGGGAAGGCACTTCATATTCAAAAGTTGCACTATCATGCAATACATATTCAGCATAAATTGCTAATATGCTTGCGGCATCCTGTTTTGTTGCTAAACGTATCATATTCTGTTCCTTTCTTACCCCTTTGTATCATCTATTGTAAAAGAAGACCTTCACATACCCTGTGAAAGTCTATTCTACGATTAGAAAATCAAATTTCTTGGTGTACGTGGGAATGGCTCAACATCACGAATATTCTGCATGCCTGTTAAATACATCAGCATACGGTCAAAGCCTAAGCCAAAGCCGGCATGTTTACAACCGCCATAACGACGCAAGTCCATATACCATTGTAAGCTGTCAGTTTCCATACCCATTTCTTTCATACGCGCTTCTAGCACATCATAACGCTCTTCACGCTGACTTCCGCCAACCAATTCGCCAACGCCTGGCACTAACAAATCACATGCCGCAACCGTCTTATTATCTTCATTAACACGCATATAGAAGGCTTTGATATCCTTTGGATAATCAATCAAGAAGACTGGTCCATTGACTACTTTCTCACATAAGTAGCGTTCATGCTCACTCTGCAGATCCATGCCCCATTCGATTTTGTTATTTTCAAACTTCACATCGGCTTTCTTTAAAAGCTCAATCGCCTCCGTATAAGTCATACGCTTAAATTCACTGTTACGTACCTTGGTGATACGTTCAATGCATTCCTTATCAATCATGCTGTTAAAGAATTTCATTTCTTCCGGTGCATTTTCCAAGACATAATCAATACAATATTTCACCATATCTTCAATAAGATCCATATCATCCTCTAAGTCCGCAAAGGCGATTTCCGGTTCAATCATCCAGAATTCACTGGCATGACGTGTCGTATTTGAGTTTTCAGCACGGAAAGTTGGTCCAAAGGTATACACATCTCGAAAAGCCATCGCAAAGGATTCTACATGCAATTGTCCGGATACCGTTAAAGAAGCGTGTTTCCCAAAGAAATCTTCTTCATACTTTTGATCTTCACGTGTGGTAACTGTAAAGGTTTCTCCCGCACCTTCTGCATCATTGCCGGTAATGACTGGCGTATGTACATAGACAAAGCCCTGGTTCTGGAAGAACTCATGGATGGCCATAGACAATACAGAACGCAGACGGAAAATGGCATAGAAGGAATTCGCGCGAGGACGCAAGTGTGGTATCTCACGCATATACTCAAAGCTGTGACGTTTCTTCTGCAATGGATAATCACGATCACAATCGCCTTCCAAAACAGCCTCTGTTATTACAATTTCAAATGGTTGTTTACCATCCGGTGTTAATTTTAATTTCCCGGTTACGGTGATAGCTGCGCCGGTAGGATATTTCTCTACTTCCGCGAAGTTTTTCAATTCCTGCATATAAACTAATTGCGCATTGCGGAAATACGTACCATCATTTAATTCGATAAAGCCTAATTTACCGCTGCAGCGATTTGTACGTATCCAACCTTGCAGCTGTACATATTCCAAGCTGTCTAGTTCTACATGAGATGCGCTTAATACGATTTCATATAGTTCGCGAATGGTCATAAATTCAAACATTTCATTTCCTCCTTTTATTCATTAAGGGAACAAAAAAAACGTTCCCTTTCAGGAACGTAAGTTATTACGCGGTGCCATCCTGATTCCTGTCAGAAATACCTCTGCTGACAGACATCTTGCTTATCGGATCTTAACGCCATCCTTTCGCGGAATCGTCTACTCTATTCTCCGATTCAACTCCACAGGTGTTCTCCGCTTGCTCGTATGCCTCCGGCTTCCACCATCCCGGATTCGCTATGCATCGTTAGCAGGCATCGTCCTGTTTCAACGTTCTACATTTAAACTGTTTGTTTCAAAAACAAGTTCCTGTATAGATGATACCACATCTACGCTCTTTAATACAACCCCTTTTGGAATTTGTATATGCACATGGGTAAAATCGACCAAACCTGTGATGCCACAGGCAATTAAACGATCTACCGTCTGCTGAATATTTTCACTGATGGCTAAGATGGCGATACGGCAGCCATCCGGAATGCGTTGTTCCAGCTCACTGATATCATATACCGGAATACCGAAACGCACACCCTGGCGATCAGGATTAATATCAAATGCACAGGCAATCTCACCTACAACATAATCCCATTTATTATACTTCATCAAAGCGCGGCCCATATTACCTGCCCCCACCAAAATGATCTTCTCATCGAAATCCATGCCAAGCTGCTGGTTGAATATTTCAATCAGTTTATTGACATCATAACCATACCCTTGTTTCCCCAGATTTCCCAAAAAGGAAAAATCTCGGCGAATCGTCGTTGGTTCAATATTCACAACACTGGCAAGCTCTTTGGACATGATCCTTTCCACTCCTGAGCTTTTCAGTTTCCGCAGTGCTTTCAGATACACCGGATAGCGCTGCAACGTAGCCTTTGGCACATTTTTCTCTGTCATGTTCATCACCTCTGTTAGTATACCACAAATTTTTTAATTGTGAAGAATTTGTCATTTTGAACTTTTACGGCTTGTACGTACTGTCATACGTATCTCATAGTGCTAATAAAAAGAAGCAAGAAAACTTAGCTTTCCGATATATTATGATGAACAATGCAAGCCTTGCTGCTTATGCATGTCTAACAATAAAGCAAGCAAATGTGGCTGATATGGGATGAAGATTCCCTGTTTGCACATCAGATGCACAGTTTCTAAATCTGCCCAACAAACATCACTGACCTCTTCCTTTTGCAATGTCAGATCTGCTAATTCTCCGGCATAATCAATGGTGAAGAAATCTACTAAGGAATGTTGTCCATAGCTGCGCAAAACCGGCTTACGTTGTTGAAAATCCATATAAATGCCTAATTCTTCCTGCAACTCGCGCTGTGCACATTGCCGGGCATTTTCTCCACTAACAGCACTTCCGCCTATGCCAAAATCCCAATAGCCGGGAAAGCTTTCTTTTTGATCTGAACGTTTTTGTAACAACAGACGACCATCTTTACCAAGAATCAACAGATGAATGACCAAATGGTAATCTCCTATTGCCATCGCATCTCCACGCTTTACCCTGCGTCCGGTACAAATGCCATCTTGTGTATAGATATCCCAGTATTCCATGATTCTTTCCTCCTAACCTTATGTGATTGCTTTATTGGCTGCGTGATTGATTATGCGCTTGCTCATCACGTGCTTTTCATGTTTTTAATTATATCTTTTTATTCTTTAAATCATTGATCAAGTGCTTTACAAATGCTTACCCAGTACATTCTCCTTTTTCATCATTCACATTCTTTCGCAAGCCTTGTCACGATGGTTTGTATCCGCTCATCATCCAACTGTTTCAAGGTATCCTTAAAGAAAGCCGGATAGGCATCATAGCTTTGATAGTCATCGATCGGTATCCAAACCGCCTCCTCTAAAGGTGTTTTAAGAAATGGCTTTTTTAAATCCTCTTCATGCACAGGTTCTACCAGATAATAAAAGGATACCTCATGATTATTGCCAAGATCTTCTACATCAAAAAAATTCTCATGGATGCATACCAGTCGTTTAACACGAATAGATAAGCCTATTTCTTCCTTTGTTTCCCTGATGATTGCCTCTTCTGCAGTTTCCTGAAACATGATGGCACCTCCCAGTGAATACATAACTTCTTTACCACCTTCCGCTAATCTACCTTTCATCATCAGCACTTTGCCATCACGAACCAAAATCGCACCTGCTCGTAACCGAAAGGTTCCCTTTTCACTATCATAACAATTATCCATAAGCTCATCTCCTTTTTAGCTATGTTAAATATCCATAGCATCAAAAAACTCATCTAGTCTATCCAAAATACTATTCATTATGCCATTGCTTGCTCTAAAACAATGGATATGAAACACATATATTGAAAAAGAATGTGATACCTTATATATTATATTACTTTATATGAAAGAATGTTCAACTAGTAAATACTATTACAAGATAAATTCATAAAATAATATCCATGCGACTAGAGATTTTCCCATACAAAAACCCCCTTTACTGATTTGTCCACAGTTCAGGGGGTATATCCAATATTCGGTTTATAAACGTTTCCTCAAGACTTTTCCTTCTATGCGTCTTATCTTTCCAATTCCATACCAGGATCTGCAGTCAAAGCAAAATCTCCACGCTCTCCATGCTGATAAGCGATGGTACCTGCAACACCGATCATTGCTGCATTATCCGTACAACAAGACAACGGCGGTATGATAAAGGTAACCTCTGGATACGCCTTAGCCATATCCTCACTGATCTTCTTACGCAAACAAGAATTCGCCGCAACTCCACCTGCCAACAACATTTGTTTAGGGTGATACAGCTCCAAAGCTTTCCGTGCTCTTTCCAATAACGCCTCAAAAGCCGTTTCCTGATAAGAAGCAGCCAAATCCTCAGGCAGGAATGTTTCATTTTTCCGCTTACAGCGATCAATAAACTGCAAGACACTGCTCTTTAAACCGCTGAAAGAAAAATCCAATTCATTCTCTGTTTTAGGCTTCGCCAATGTATAAATAGCTTTGCCATCCTTTGCTATCTTATCCACATAGACACCACCTGGATAAGGTAAGCCTAATACACGTCCAACCTTATCACCGGCTTCACCAATTGCATCATCTTGAGTTGTGCCTAAAATTTCAAAGCTCCATTCATCCTTCATATAAACAAGTTCCGTATGTCCACCTGATACAACTAAAGCAAGTAAAGGAAATGCAAGCTCGGTAATTAACTGATTCGCATAAATGTGGCCGGCAATATGATGTACGGGAACTAATGGCTTATCATATGCCCAAGCCAAAGTTTTCGCCGCCTGAACACCAACATGCAAAGAACCAACCAATCCCGGTCCCTGTGTAACCGCGATAGCATCCATATCCGCTACATCCATGTTAGCTTTCTTCAAAGCCTCTTCAATAACCATTGAAATATTTTCCACATGAATACGACTGGCAACCTCCGGAATCACACCGCCAAAATCCTTATGAACATCAATCTGCGTCGCCACCACATTTGCCACGATTTCCTTCGCATTCTTAATGATGGCAACCGCTGTTTCATCACAGCTTGATTCAATAGCCAATATATACGTGTCTTTCATATACAATTTCCTCCTAACGCCTTTATCAGAAAATCCGCATCCTCACCATTATCCTGATAATAAGCTTTACGGACATTCACTTTGATAAAATCATAGTGCTCATACAATTTATGAGCAGCTTCATTTGAAACGCGTACTTCTAATGAGATAGTTTCACACTGCTCTTGATTTGCTGTTGCAATCATGACATCCATCAGCAAATGCGCATACTGCTGTCCACGATAAGCCGGTGCAACAGCAATCTTCGCCAACTGACATGTTTCAAACGTAATCCAGAAATCAATATAGCCAATGATCCTATCGTCTACTTCTAACACATAAACATGAGCAAACGGATTCTCATGTAATTCATATCGATATTGTTCCTCTTGCCAAGGCAAGGGAAAGCATTCACTATCCAATGCCGCAACCGCTTCAATATCCTCCACTTGCATTTTACGCAGCATACTACTTCACCAAATACGCATCATTTTCTTTTAAATATCGCGGAGTTAAGGTATGTACATTGTCAATGCGACGCGCTAACGGACGCAATGCCTGGAAATTTTCCACAAAATCTACATCTTCGTGAGCAAGATCAATCAATTCCGTTTCTCCTACTACACGAACATCCTTGTCCTTCAGATACGCTTTCACCTCATCCAGCGTCATGATACCCTCATCCAAAAGAAACTTTCCTTCATCCAATAACGCCGTATACGCACGTGAACTACGCGCATCCAGCATTACAAACGTATGTGGATGCATACCTGCATACAACTGCAACGTACTGATGCAATATAAAGGAATATGCTTTCTGGTACATAAAACCTTAGCCACCGTCATCGCAATTCGCACACCGGTATAGCTGCCCGGACCATCCGTTATCACAACTTCATCAATATCATCCGCTTTCCAATGCGCTTCCTCCATTAACGCAATAAGCGCAGGAAATAATGTTTCACTCTGTCGTTTCCAACACTCCTGTGCAAGACTTGCCACCACGTTACCATCTTCCAGTAACACAAAGATCAAATGCTTATGCGCACTGTCCATACATAATGTTTTCATGCTAATGCCCTCTCTATCTCTTCATATGCTTTGCCAATACCCTCAATGATGAACAAACGAACTTCCTCATCAATGCGACGTATTTCGATACGCAAACGTTCTTTCGGCAATTGTTCCTCAATATAATGCGGCCATTCCACTACACAAACGCCATCATCCTCAAAAATTTCCTCAAAGCCCAGATCCTGTGAGATGCCCTCTAAACGATATGCATCAATATGATACAAAGGCATGTTTCCATAATATGTTTTCAAAATGGTAAACGTTGGCGAATTAATGACCTTCTTCACACCTAACGCCTTACCAATAGACTTTGTCAAAGTTGTCTTACCGGCGCCTAAATCGCCACTCAATGTTAATAATGAACCAGGATGCAGCAAATGCCCGATTTTTTCACCAAGCTGTGCTGTTTCCGCTAATGAATGCACGGTAATTTCTATCATACTACTACCTCCATCTATTTTATTACAGTTATCCACCATAGATACTGTAGGTTTCTCAACCGTATCATTATAGCATATCTTTTCTGCTTAGCTATAGAATTTTGCCACAAGAATAGAAAAGTCCCGCAACTTTCAAGTTTCCTTCTCCAAAATCATAAACAAATACAGCTATATTGTTGATGCAGGTGGTACACGGAAAAGATGGGTGGAAATAAAAAGGGTGTATGAACCCTATGGAAAATAAACAACTTAAAAGCACGGAAAACGCAATTTCAACTTATAAACTACTATATAGATACTAGGTAACTACTAGATAACTATTAGAAATCACTCTATTTGCTATGAAGCCTGTCCATAAGGAATGTGTTTAGGTTTCTTTCTCTATATAGAAAAAAACCTGTCCTTCTCAGAACAGGTCTTCCTACCT
>ENA-ORTD01000277-ORTD01000277.1-human-gut-metagenome-genome-assembly--contig:-NODE-277-length-53991-cov-3.499221_pt1 | contig 53991 bp, 45 predicted proteins | sample MGYA00241907_ERZ509178 | MGnify/ENA primary metagenome ERZ509178 (study PRJEB26280, sample SAMEA2338793) | human gut metagenome | biome: human gut; feature: human-associated habitat; material: faeces...
CGTCGCAAAGAACGGCTTGTACACGGAGCTTTACAATTCGCAGTTCGTAGATGCCACTGCGTAATGCAAGAGGCTGCAAATCACAGTTACTGGACAGTACAGCAGCCTTGCGGCAGCAGAAAAGGAGACGGAAAAATGGCTCATCTGAGAACAATTACAATTGAAAGACAATATGCCAGCGGCGGCCGTGAAATTGGGAAACGGCTGTCGGAGAGGCTGGGCATCCCTTTTTATGACGGGCAGCTTCTCATGCTGGCGGCTGAAAAATACGGCCTGAACCCCGGCGTGGTCAAGGCAAACGATGAAAAAGTAAATAAAAGCCTTCTGTATACCGTGGCGTCCGCCGTGGAAAATTTCCGGGGAAATGAAAGAGGCATGATGCCTTACCGGATTTACCAGGCCCAGGCGGAAACCATACGCCGCCTTAGCATGGAAGGCCCCTGTATTTTTATCGGCCGCTGCGCGGGCGAGGTGCTGCGGGGGAAATGCAGAAGCCTGAATGTATTTATTTATGCCTCCTCTATGGCGGAGCGCAAAGAACGCGCCAACCAGATTGACAATATCGCCATGGTGGAAACGGAGGATTACATCCGTATGAAGGACAGACAGCGCAGGGATTATTATAAACAGTATACGGACAGGGAATGGGGAGATCCCATGAACTATGATCTGTGCCTGAACAGCACAACGCTGGGATATGACAGATGCGTGGAGCTGATTGAAAGGACATTGTAAAAAGACTTGTTTTTCCATAGGGAAACCAGAACCAGCGGCATGCCGCCTTCCTTCCATCCGGAATCATCCTTGGGATGGGGGAGACGGCTGCCGCTGGTTTTATTTCTGCGGACAGGGAGTTTCGGTCAAGTACCTGCCCGTAAACCACTCCTTTATATTTTTCTTTAAACAGAATAAAGCAGGAACTTAACCAGCGTTTCCAGCCTTTTTGAATCAATCAGCTCCAGGGTGTCGTTTTCTGTGTGGAGCACGCTGTCCGCCAGCGCAAATATTCCGGCGGAGGTAATGGAGATTGCAGGAACGCCGGAAAAAGAAAACAAGGTATGGTCTCCCTGCGGCCACGGTTCTGTCTGTTTAAAGCCTTCCGCCTTCTTTGCGAAACCGGAAATACTGCTTGTCAGCTGTTCCGGGCATTCATAAAATGAGTACGCAAAATCCTGTCCCTTTACGCCCGCCCCGTCAATATTAAACGCGCAGACGTATTCCGAGGGTGATGAAAGATAAGCGGCAAGATATGCCATTTCTCCCGGATTAGAATAATGGTCCTCACCGTTAAAGAGGACAAATTCAATGCGGTAGGGCAGCTCCCTGCCCGACAGCTCCTCTGCCATCGCGAGTAAAACGGCTACGCCGGAGGCATTGTCCAAAGCGCCTGGGGTTCCCGGTTTGGTGTCAATATGCGCTGAAAAACATACCTTATGTTTTCCGCTGCCATAGACGGCAATTACATTGGCGGCCTTTGCAGGGCGACGTTCCGCGTTCAGCGTAAGGGCTGCGGGAAGCCCGCTGCATAGCCGGGGCAGGCTTTCCGGAAGAACCACGGCGCAGGGGACTTCAAAGTCCCCGTCCTCAATGACCGGCACAAAGCGTTCCGGAGAAAGACTGACGGTAAGCACCGCCTTTACGCCGCCGTTTTCCAGCAAAGAGATGATTTCCCTGTGTTCCTCCGGATTCCAGAAGACAAAGCCTTTGGGCATCAGCGGTTCCGACGCCAGCTCACCGCAAAGCAAAACGATTTTCCCGGCGACAGGCGCGCACCGCAGCTCCTCCCGTGAACTGACGCAGAGAAGCTCTCCCTGCACGCTGCAGGGAAGCGAATAAGGTGCGGCGGCCATGGGGATGGCCTTGCCGCCGACAGTGAGTATGCCGCCGTTGTCCACCCAGTCCAATAAGTCAAATTCCTGCCGCAGGACATCCAGGCCGGCGCGCTCAAATTCCCTGCACGCATACTCAACCGCCGTATGGTTTGCCTCTGAGCCAGTGGGCCTTGCACCGATTTCCTTACAAAGTACATTCAAGTGCCTTTCGATATTTTCTCGTATTTCCATGTCTTTTTCCTCCTTTATTACGGGCTTTTTTCGTTTCTGGAATAAGCATAGCAGAAGGAATGGGAGGGGACTTGACTTTCCTTGTGATGTTTTCAGGGAAGCTCTCTTACCGGCCTTGCTTCAATATAGCCCCTCCATCCCTGCGGATCCAGCTGGAAACGCGGCGCGGCTTCATCCGCCCATTCGTAGCCGGACCGGGTGGGATCATAGGTGTCGATGATCTGCGACAAATTTAATATTGCTTCCTCAAAGTGAAGATCATCATAAGGAGCGCTTTGAAACATCATCATTTTACATTCGGGCAGATCAATGAGATCAAAGCCCTCCGGGATCGTTCCTCCGTAGTCCTCCGGCAATTCAACGCCCTGTGCATAGCGTGAGGTACCGGGCGGACGCAGCGCATCAGGAAGCCACAGGCCGACTGGTTCATACAGCGCCTCCTTGACGCTGCACAGCAGGCCCCATACATCGCAGCCATTTTCATTACTGTAGGAAAAATAATCATCCGCCGACACGCCGCGTTTTAACAGCAGCTTTCTTTTGGGGAAATTGCGCACCTGTACAAAAAAGTCCCCGGAAAGCGGCGGTGCATCCTCCTGCATATCCCTGAGCCAATAATAATATTCCCGTATGGACCAGGGATGAAAAAGATAAATCGGCGGCGTATTTTTCTTATATTCATTCGGACTCATGCCGAACTGCCTGCGGAAGGCCCTGGTAAAGCCCTCATGGCTGTCAAACAAAAAATCCATCGCAACATCAACTACCTTAATATCATTGTCCCTCAGCTCCATGGCCGCTTTGGAGAGACGGTACATACGGATATATTCAAACGGCGCCTTGCCGGTAAGCTCTTTGAAAATCCTGGCGCAGTGCCAGGGAGAATAGCCTGCGCTCTTTGCAAGCGCATGCAGCGTAATCGGTTCATCCAGATGTCCTTCGATATAGTTTTGCATCTGCCAAACCGCATTAATCTGTTCCCGGCTTTCCATGTGGTTTTCCTCCTGTTTCCCGTTATAAAGGGCATGGTTGTGTTATGAAAATGTAACTGTTTAGAGTTTTCACTGTTTTATTTAATTTATCATTTGCATTTATGTTTGTCTTGACGTTGTTTGCCAAAATGGCGGCTGGACACTTTAGGACCAGGAGATATATGTTTTTAAAATGCGGATGCCGACGGAGGAGAGTCGGGGGCTGAAGCGGAAATGGCCATACCGCCCAGAATTAAGGGGATAAGAAATTTTTTCCAATTCCCGTATAATTTTGAATTCACAGGGGAAAACTTTAGCTACAATACCTGAAGGGCATTCCGGCGCCGGAAACGGCATGGAATGAAGAAAGAAAGGAATTCAGCATGGAATCAATAAAAATTCGTTTTGGAAATGCGGATGAAGTTTGGAAATTTGTAAATACCATCAGAAGATTTAACGGGGAATATGATCTGGCGGCCGGCAGCTATACGGTAGATGCCAAATCCATTCTGGGCGTCTGTGCGTTGGGAACGGGAAAAGCGCTGGATTTAAAGCTGGTGAACCCTAAAGGAGAAGAACAGCAGCTTCTGACGGCGCTGCATGAATACCTGGTGAGTAAATAGACTAGCCGGCAGGTTCCGGGTGTGGGGCTTGGGGACGGCTACATAGGGAGAAGATCGTATAATGGATGCTGGTATACCATGAAAATGGTATATCAGTATCCGTTTTGTGTCAAAAGCAGGGATGGGAAAGGATTAGTGCGGTTTTTGTCTTCCTGCTGAATTTATAGTATTGATTTTACACTGGATTTAAGCAATACAGTTGGTTCAAAAATACTTTCCCTATTATTAAGGCTCGGATCCTCAATACGGGATAGAATAAAATCAGCAGCCTTCTCCGCAATTGTAACAGGATTTAATGTGGCATGTCCCAATTCAACAAAAAATAATTCACTGTTTTCAATGTTACCATAGGAGAGGAGCGATATTTCATCAGGAATTTGTATTTGGTTCAGGCGCAGGTATTGCAGAGTCCCGATTGCAAGGGTATTATTTGCAGCAATAATAGCCGTTGGACGTTCCATCATTTGCATAAGAGTACGGCATGCCCGAAAACCATTATCAATGCTGAAGGTATTACAGCTATAATGATAGGGATAACATTTATCTATATCTATACCAATTTCGGTCATAGCATCCTGGAATCCTTTAAATCGTTCCTGACCGGTACTGGTGGTTCCCTCGCAATTGATAAAACCAATTTTACGATGCCCCATGGCCAGAAGATTTGAAGTAAGCTGCCGAATTCCTTCGCGGTTATTAGAACTCACATAATCACCATGGAAACCAGGCTCATTAATGCGGCGCTCTATTAGTACAATAGGAAGATGCTGGCTAATGTTGATAATTTCTTCATTATTAAGGCCGGTAGTATTCAAGATCAGGCCATCGATTTGCTGGCTCATCAGATGGTTAATGTATTTCATCTCCTGCTGTTTATTTTCATCTGTACTGCAAATAATCATATTGAAATCGTTCTCACGAAGTATAGTTTCTATTCTTTTGGCCATTACAGTGAAATGGCTGTTTGATATGTCGGAGACCAGAAGACCTATTGTCTTTGATGAACTACTTTTGAGCCCTCTTGCAAAATTGTTTGGCACATAATTGCATTTTTTAATGGCATCCTGTACTAACCGAAAGGTTTCCGGTTTCACATTACACTCATTATTGATTACGCGGGAAACTGTCGAGACTGAAACTTTTGCAATTTTAGCTACATCTTTGATAGTTGCTGCCATAACGTGCCTCCTGCAATATTAATGATTATATTTATTATGGGATAACGTTCTCATTAAGTCAATGATAAAAAGAATAACAATGATAACGTTATCAAAAAATTGTATAATATATACAAATTAAATTTGTTTTTTTATATAAAATATGATATTGACGATAAAAAAATGAGGGGATATAATTGTAGTAAAGATGAGAACGTTACCAATACATTAAAGAGAATGCCTTAAATAGTCAATTTTTTTTTGATAAATAATGGTAACGTTCTCATTAAACTAATGATTAATTATGACTAGGAGGAAAGGGTATGAAAAAGAGGATTTTGTCACTATTACTTACTGCAAGTATGGTAATGTCTCTTGCAGCATGCGGGACAAGCACATCGGAGACTACTAATGAAAGTAAGGATAATTCTGTATCTGAAGTTGGCTCTATGGTATCTGAAGCGTCTTCCGATACAGTGGCAGCTTCAGCATTAGATGTCTCCCAACTGGAGCATGAGGAACTGACAATTGTATTTCCTTATATGAATGCGGCACCCAAAGATACGGCCAAGATTGAAGAGGCGCTCAGCAGTATCGCTGAAGAAAAAATTAATGCTTCTATTAAACTTCAACCTATCGCATATGGTTCCTGGCAGGAACAATTTAATCTTCTTATGAGTAACAGTGATGAGAAGATGGATGTAATTTTTACAGGCTTAAACAATACTTCCCTTTCATCCATGGTTTTCAAAGGATATTTAATTGAACTTGATGATTATCTGGAGGGAGTGGGAACTCCGACGGCAGAAGTAGTCGGCGATTATATTAGAGGAGGACAAGTTGACGGACGGACATATTCGATTCCTACTTTGAGAGATTTGGCAACTTCTTCAGGAGTCATGTTTTTAAAATCCTACATTGACAAATATAACATTGAAACCGAATCGATTGATGAGTGGAGCGATCTTACAGAGGTTCTGAGAACGATAAAGGAAGGAGAGGGAGATGCATTTACACCTATGTTTCTTAATGGATCTCAGTACACATCCCTGACTTCTACATTCAGCGATCCGCTGGGTGATTCACTGGGGACCCTTGCACCGAATACGGATGATACTGTAGTGGTAAATCGTTTTGCAACAGAAGAATACAGAGAATTGGTTGCTTTGATTAAATCATGGTACGATGCGGGTTACATAAATAAGGATGCGGCAACTACCACAGCTCTTTGGCAGGAGGCCGCCCAGGCAGGAACGTCAGCATGCTGGCCGAATAATATGAAACCTGGCCAGGTTGAGAATCAGGCTAATATGATTGGACAGGAAATGACAGGGGTCCATATAGGTGAAGACGTTGTTACAACGGCCTCCCTTCAGACAGCTATGTGGTCAATTCCCTACCAGGCACAGGATCCGGAAAGATCTATGATGCTTTTAAACCTGATGTATACGGATGCTGATTTCTTTAATACATTAAACTGGGGAATTGAAGGAATACACTTTGTAAAGACCGATGATGGACACATCACATTTCCAGATGGCGTTGACGCTAACTCCAGCGGCTGGTATTTGAATCTTGGATGGGTGTTCGGCAACCAGTTCCTGTCATATTTCTGGACCGGAAATGATATGGATTTGTGGGAGAGAACGAAAGAATATAATGATTCGGCAAAACTGTCCCCGGCTGCAGGATTTGTATTTGATACAACAAACGTTAAAAATGAATATGCAGCTTGTCAGTCTGTTAAGGAAGAATTTGTAAGAGCTATTGAAACGGGAAGCCAGGGTCTTGATAAAGTTGACGAAATGAATGCAAAACTGGAGGCTTCAGGTTTACAGAAAATTATTGACGAAAAACAGAGACAGCTTGATGAATTCCTGGGAAAATAGTCAAATAGCTCCGGCTGGTGCCTAAAACGCCAGCCGGAATGAAAAGAATTAACAAGCTTTGCACAATACGGGCTGCTTCGTATATAGGCAATGCAGAAATGGAGTTAAAATGGGACATCGGGACAATGGAAAGAAACGGCAGCTTATGGTGATAAAAAATATCAAGCGTTATTGGCCGATGTATGTGATGGCTTTTCCGGGTATCGCATATCTGATAATCAATAATTATATTCCTATGGGCGGTGTTGTGCTTGCGTTCAAAAATTATAACGTAAGGCAGGGAATTTGGAAAAGCCCATGGGCGGGATTCGGAAATTTCCAATACTTATTTAAAACAGAAGATGCTTTTATCATAACAAGAAATACAGTACTTTATAATCTGGTTTTTATTATAATCGGGACAGCTTTATCAGTTTTTATTTCAATATTATTAAATGAGATTCTAAATAAATTTTGTTCTAAAATATATCAGACTACGATTCTTTTGCCTTATTTGATTTCTATTGTTGTGGTAAGTTATATAGTCTATGCATTCCTCAGTATGGATACCGGGTTAATAAACAAATTTTTGGAGGGAATCGGGAAGGATACGGTTCTTTGGTATAACGAAGCGAAATTTTGGCCGTATATTTTGATTTTAGTATATTGCTGGAAATCATTTGGTTTTAACACTATTATCTATTATGCGGTTATTGTGGGTATAGATACCAATCTTTTCGAAGCGGCCATGGTAGATGGCGCTTCCAAGATTAAGCAGATAATACATATAACACTTCCGAGCCTTAAACCTACAGTCATTGTAATGACAATCCTGGCTATCGGCAGGATTTTCTATTCTGACTTTGGATTGTTTTATCAGGTACCAATGGACTCGGGGGCATTGTATTCGGCAACGAATGTAATTGATACATATGTTTACAGAGCTTTATTCTACATTGGCGACTATGGAATGTCGGCGGCAGCAAGTCTGTATCAGTCAGTAGTAGGCTTCCTTCTTGTCGTTGGAGCGAATGCCCTGGTTCGAAAACTGGATGCGGATAACGCATTGTTTTAATGGGGGAAATAAAATGATGAATAAATACAGTAAAGGTTTTACCTTATTTGCACATATTATCCTCATCATAGCTTCCATAAGTTGTGTATATCCTTTCCTTTTGCTTATCATGGCTTCTTTTACGGAGGAGACTACCCTGATTAAAAACGGTTACAGCATTTTCCCGGAAAAGTTCAGTATGGAAGCCTATGAATATATATTTGCACAGGCGGGTACGATTTTCAGAGCATATGGAATTACACTTCTGGTCACGGCTGTAGGTACGGTAATCGGGCTTTTTATTACATCGATGCTTGCTTATACTTTGGCCCAAAATAATATTCCGGGAGGTAAAATACTTTCTTTTATTGTTGTATTTTCCATGCTGTTTAATGGAGGACTGGTTTCCACTTACTTATGGTATACAGGTTCACTCCATCTAAAAAATACAATATGGGCATTATTAGTTCCCGGTCTTATAACAAATGGTTTTCTAATCATGATTGCTACAAACTATTTCAGAACAAGCGTCCCAAAGGATGTTGTTGAGGCGGCGAGAGTAGATGGGGCTGGTGAATTCCGTATTTTTTTTACCATTGTAGTACCATTTTCCAAGCCAATTCTGGCAGCCATCGGAATTATGCAGGGTATAGGTTATTGGAATGATTGGAGAAACGGACTGTACTATCTTACGGATCCCAAGTATTTTAATATCCAGAACATACTGAACCGTATGATTCAGGAGATATCATTTTTGTCATCAAGTGATGCAGGCGGATATGCATCGGAATATGCCGGCTCTATACCGACGGCCAGTGTAAGAATGGCAATTGCTGTTATTGCAGTAATCCCTATTCTTGTAATTTATCCGTTTTTCCAGAAACAGTTTGCACGCGGTCTTACGGTCGGTTCTGTGAAGGGTTAATTTAAAAGGAGAAAGTTCATGACGAGAGAAATACATGTATGGGAAACCTATGAAATTTGTCTCAGGGCAAAGGAGACTTATGAAAATCCATATACGGATGTTGTTGTATGGGCAGTTTTGTATGGGCCTGATTTTCATAAAAAAGTGTATGGTTTCTGGAATGGAGACAACGAATTCTGCATTCGGGTTACGGCAACTAAACCAGGGATATGGAGCTATTATACGGATTCCAATACAGAAGATGAAGGGCTGAATGGGACGAAAGGATCTTATGTTGCCAAGCCCTGGAGTGAAGAAGAAAAAGAAGAAAATCCAACCAGAAGAGGAATGATACAGGCTACACCAGACGGACATTGTTTCCAATATGCTGATGGTACGCCTTATATTATGGTCGGTGATACATGGTGGGCCCTTGCTACAAAACATTTTGCATGGACGGATGGTGAAACGGAAAGAAAGACAGGTCCGGAAATGACTATGAAGGATATGGCAAGAATCAGACGCAGACAAGGATATAACACAGTCGGAATGATTGCAACCTTTCCCACATGGGCTACGGACGGAAAGCCTAACCATATTGAATTAGGTGACGAAAAACATACTTATATCCGGTCTGCATGGACGAATAACGGCTGCCGGCCACCACGGGAGGGAGAAAATCCTTTGCAGCAAGCCAAGGATATGAGCAATGAAGGGGGGAGGCCCTTCGAACTTCCTGGTATTATTCCCGGTTATGAGGATGTGGCACCGAATCTTAACCGGATAAATCCGGAATATTTTAAGGTCCTGGATAAAAAAATGAACTGGTTGAATGCAAACGGATTTACAGTATTTATTGAAGTTACCCGCAGAGACTGTTCTACTGTATTTAAGAATTTTTACGATTGGCCCATGACTTATACAAGATTAATTCAGTATATCTTTGCAAGATACCAGACAAATAATATATTGTTTAGCCCGATTCATTTCGATTGTGTATTACACTCTATTGATGCAAGAGAATTTAATGAGGCAATTAATCTTTTTATTGACTTATACGGACAGCCGCCGTTTGGAACTCTGATGGGGTCCAATTCACAGCCCCATTCGCTTATCAACTTTGGCGGTCCGGATGAACAAAAGTGGATGACATTTAATCAACTTGCCAATTATCGTGAGCATGACTACTATTGGCATTTAATTGACGGATTTCATCGCAGCAGGCTGCCTGCAATTAATGGAGAACCATATTACTCAGGCCATCAGTCGCTTTATTTGAGGGATGATGATGGAAATATTATCGGTGCAAAACCGTCTACCAGTCCGTACGATGAAGAGGATCATCTTAATTGCAGAAGCGGATACTTTGGGAGTCTTGTATGCGGTGCTTACGGCGGAATTCTGGCTGGTTTTACCGCAGGATGGAGTGGGAATTCCGAAGAGGCATGTGATGTTAAGCTTTGGGAAATCTTTGATTTTCCTGCGGGTCAGCAACTGAAAAACATAGTTCCGTTTCTCATGAAGGATGGAATTAAATACAGGAGTCTGCAACCGGATCCGGAAATTCTTACACCAAATAAAATGGGTGATCCCATGGGATTGCGGGGGTGGTGCTTCGCATCTGCAACGCAGGACAGGGATTATATTTTAGGTTATATAGAGAAGGATTGTCCCAAACTTTTTGTAAGGGCGCTTCATCCATATGATATTTATAAGCTTACCTGGTTTAATCCTGTTACAGGAGAATGGATTGATAATGAGCAAACAGAACTGGAAGTAGGAGTGTATGGATTCCTGTCTATGCCTCGGGTAAAAGAAAATACGGATTGGGGATTCTGCCTTGAAAGAGTAAATAAAGAACACAGGCTGAATCCGCCAAAGGTTTTTAGTACTGGTTTTTTGGCAATGCCCGATACGGAAAAGAAAAATTTACAGAATTGATGCTGCTAAAGTTTGCGGCGGAATGGAGTTTAAAATGAATATTGTAATTGGATCAGATCATTGTGGATATGAGTTAAAGGCGAAGGTTCTATCTTACCTGCAAAGTCATTATACGGTTATTGACTGCGGCTGCCATTCAACAGAGGCGGTTGACTTTCCTGATATTGCAGGTCAGGTATGCAGAGAAATACTAGAGGGGAGAGCAGAGAGAGGAATTATGTTCTGCGGGACGGGAGTTGGTGCTGCAATTGCGTGTAATAAAGTTAAGGGTATCCGCGCCAGTGTATGCCATGATATTTATTCCGCACATCAGGGAGTGGAACACGATAATATACAAGTAATGGCCCTGGGAAATCAGATTGTTGGTGAATGCGTTGCAGTAGAACTGATTGAAGCGTTTTTACATGCCGAATTCAGCAAAAGCGAAGAATTTGTAAGGAGAGTAAAGAAACTTGAAATGCTGGAAAATATAGCGGCTGGGAAGTAACCACATATACTTTTAAAAACATAAAAAATGGATTACCGGTCATCCCGGTAATCCATTTTTAGTTTCAGAGTAGCCGTGGTTCCGTCCCCAGGAGTGCTTTCATAGGAAATGCCGCAGTCGCTGCCGTAATTGATTTTAATTCGTTCCTGCACATTATATACACCATACCCGCCATGCAGATCTGTAGGTTTTTCCAGAAGCCCATGCATTGTAGCCTCATCCATACCTACTCCGTCGTCCCGGATGGTAAGATAGAGATAGCTAAGTTCCCGATGTGCCTCAATCCGAATTGTACCGGCTTCCGAATCCTTTTCCAGAATCCCATGGTAAATAGCATTTTCCACAAGCGGCTGGAGACATATTTTGAACATCCTGCATTTCAGAAGCTCGGGAGGAACTTCGATTTCCAGATTAATTGTGTCCTCAAAACGAAGATTCTGAATTTTGACATAATGCCTGATATGTGCTAGTTCATCCTCCAGAGTGGTTTCATCGGAGCCGGAATTAAGGCTCAGCCGGTAGAATTTGGAAAGCTCCTGTATGGCGGTCTGGATTTTCTGTGTGTCTTCATTGATAGCCATCAGGTTGATCAAATCCAAAGTATTATAAAGAAAATGAGGATTTATTTGTACCTGTAAGGCTTTCAGCTGCTCATTCTTTTTCTCTTTTCCCAATCGGTAGCTTTCATCTAAAAGGAAGGAAAGCTTTGTGAGCATGACGTTAAAGCTACGGTTAAGCTGGCCGATTTCATCCTTGGAATAAGGTGCAATGGGAATATTAAAGTCACCGGTTTCCGCCTGCTTCATTTTTGCTATCAGTGTTTGAATCGGTTTGCTGATCAGGATGGAAAGCAGATAAGATATCAGTATGACAAAGGGCAGAATCAGGAGCAGGGTGACTAGAATACTGGAATATATTTTAGTGCTTTGCGACAGGATTCTGGAATAAGGGACAGTGATAATAAGATGCCAGTCGCTTTGATCAATAGCGGAATAACCAATAAGATATTTTCTGCCATTCAGTTTCCCATAAAAACTACTGTTGGAACTAAGCTGCAGGGGAAACTGTTCTTTCAGCCCGGTAAGCAGGGCTGTATTGGATTTTTGGGAAGAACAGCAGGACAAGACCTGTTCTTTCTCATTCATCAGATAGACGGAAGTATCGAAACTGATTTGGGCAGGCTCCAGTATGGAATCAAGAACGGATAGCTTTACATTTACCGCGACAACACCGTTCAGGGATCGCAGATCCTGAGCATTGGGAATCTTACGGATGAGAGTAATATAGGGACAGGTCGAAGGATTCTCCTCCAGGCCGCCTAAAGACCAGGTATAGAAGGCCTTATTGACATCGATCGCGTGATACCAGTCCCTTTTTTCATAATCCGCCATTTCATAAATAGTATCGTTGGGATATTCTCTGGCAAAAGCGCCGTTTAGGCACATTTCTATGGAATCAACATTGGGTATTTCCTGCAGGCTGAATAGATGCTTTGTAAGCTGTGCCTGGTGAAGCGTATATAATCCCGGGGTTTCCCGATAGGATGAAGCGGGTGCGGTAAAATAAGGCTCCTCCGCATACTGATAAACAAAAATATCAGAGCCATACTTAATCATGGAAGTATTATAGGTCAGAAGCTCAGAGGTCTGTTCCAATGTCTTTGTCAGAGAAAGCTCCATTTGTTTTTTGGAATCTGAAGTAAGATAGTAAGTATTGATTGCAGCAAATATCCCAAAAGAAAGAAGTACAATTACAAGCAGGGAAAGAAAATATTTATAGCGTATAGGAAGGCCGTTGAGTTGTTGTTTCATAGGCAAAATTTCTCCCTGTATTCAGAGGGCGACAGCCCTGTATATTTTTTAAATATAGTAGAAAAATAATTCGGATCGCTTATTCCCACCATTCCTGAAATTTCATAAAAACGGATATCCTGTTTGTGAAGCAGGAGCTTTGCGGCTTCCATACGGGTTTCCGTAATAAATTCATTGATTGTTTTCCCTGTTTCTTTCTTAAAAGCGGAACAAAGATAGGTTTTATTCATGTACATGGTATCTGCAAGCTGGGATACGGAGAGGCTGCAGTCACCATAGCTGTTTCTGATATATTCCGCAATCCGGTTAATCAGAGGATTGGCAGAATAGATAGTGTCGGGAAGAGTCTTTATAATAGATAGAATATAATCGGAAAGCTGTTCTAGTGTGCCAAACGAGTGTATTTCCTTCCACATATTGTTTTCATCCTCTTCAGAAAAAGGACCGGATGCGGAAAACTCTCTGCAGGTGTTCAGGATAACTGAAAGAAACTGATAGTAAATACTTGTAATATAGTAAATCCGTTTATCCATACAGAGAGCGATTTCAGAAGTAATATCAGCTACAAGTTCAGCAGCTTCCTGCGGGGAATGGTGAAGCAACTGCTTCAGCCGGGGGAGGGATGCTTCAGGAAATTCATAGTATGTCCCTTCCTGCGCCGGGCCGCCGTAGAAATTATTCAGCGTAAGCCCGCTTACTTCCTTCTGCAGGGCTTCCGTTTTTTTTATTATTATGGAGCCGGCAGTCTTATTTATAACTTCACGTATTTCAGACAGGACTATAGGCTTTTCTATATAACTGACTACCTGCAGGTCTATAGCAGACTTCAGATATTCTTTGTCGCAGTAACCGCTTAAATAGATGATTTTACAGTCAGGGAATTTTTCACGAAGGCAGTAGCCCAACTGTATGCCATTCATTTTGGGCATCTTCACATCACACAGACAGATATCAGGTTCAAAATCCTGACAGACTGCCAATGCATCCAGGCCATTCCGGGCGACAGCCACGGAAGTAATCCCAAGGCCTTCCCAATCGATCTTATGGTACAATGTATCCCTCGTTGTCTTTTCATCGTCTACTATCAATAAATTAATCATTTGCTTCCCCCTCAGATACCTTTTCGTACATTTGGCTGAGAATCTGTGAATTAATTATAGCATGTGTATAAACAACCGCAATATTTTAAAGATTTTTTGAAGGAAGACAGAAATATTTCAAAGAAACCACAAAAGTTTCCGTATAGAGAATTGTGTCGGGATAACATATACTTAGTCCATCAGCAAAATGCAGGAATGGGGGACGAGGATTTGCATAAGAAAAAGACAAAGAACGGCTTAAAGCAAAAAAGAACTTTCTTACAGGAAATGAAAAGGAATAAGATTTTATACCTGATGTTTCTTCCTGTAGGGATCTATTTTCTGATATTTGCATATTTTCCGATGGCAGGCATTGTTGTTGCGTTTAAACAGTTTAATTACAGAGACGGTCTGTTCGGAAGTCCATGGATAGGCTGGGAGAACTTCAAGTTCTTTTTCAGCAGCGGCAAGGCTTTTCTGGTAACAAAAAATACGGTGTTATACAATTTGGTATTCCTGTTTTTATATACCGTATTCTCTGTCCTGGCAGCAGTCTTTATTGCGGAGGTTAACAACAAGGTATTCAAAAAAATATCTCAGTCCATGATGTTTTTACCTTACTTTATTTCCTGGGTAGTTGTTTCCGCTTTTATGTATAACTTCTGTAATTATGAGTACGGAATTGTCAATACGGTACTGAAATTTTTCGGAAGAGAGCCTGTCAGCGTATACTCTACTCCTTCCTATTGGTATTTTCTTCTGCCCTTTTTGTATGTGTGGAAGTCCATAGGATATGGAAGTGTCCTGTATCTTGCGGCCATCATGGGGATTGATCAGGAATGCTATGAAGCGGCAAAAATTGACGGCGCAAATGTATTCCAGCGGGTACGTTATATTACGATTCCCTGCCTGAGACCGACCATTGTTATTCTGGTGCTCATGGGCCTTGGCAGAATTATGCGCGGTGATTTTGATATGTTCTATCAGCTGATTGGAAAGAACGGTGTGCTTATGAATGCCACGGATATAATTGATACGCTGGTATTTCGGTCGCTGATTGACCTGGGCGATTGGGGGATGGCATCGGCAGCAGGCTTATATCAGTCCGTGCTCTGTTTTATCATCATTGTGCTTGCCAACTGGATCGTTAAAAAGGTCGAACCGGATTATGCATTGTTCTGACAGGAATATGGTTGAAAGGGAAAGATTTTCAACCGGACTGATTTATACGTGACTACATGAGCGCGTGATGCGCAGATGGGGGTAAGGATGGTAAAATTACAGAAAAAACAAAATACCGGCAGGGTTGCCATGGGGCCGGATCAGCTTGTCTTTAATATCATGGCCTATATTTTTCTGGTTATCGTAGCACTGTTGGCTTTTATTCCTTTTTTTATGCTTGTAGTGAACTCCTTTGCATCCGAAAAGTCAATTATAACAACGGGCTACAGTATCTGGCCCAGGGAATTTTCCGTAGCTGCTTATAAGCTTGTTTTTATGACTCCTGTAAAAATTCTCAGGGCATATGGAGTTACCATTGCAGTTACGGTAATAGGAACCTTCTGTTCCCTGTTTTTTTCATCCATGGCGGCATATGTGATGTACCGGAAGGATGTACAGTACAGAAACGTACTTGCCTTTTTCCTTTTCTTCACAACGCTTTTTAACGGCGGCCTGATGTCCTATTACATGATATTAATGAAATACCTGCATTTAGGGAATACCTTCTGGGTTCTGCTGCTGTCACCGATGTTCAGTGTATTTAACATACTTATACTGAAAAACTTTTTCAACGGCTCCGTGCCGGATTCTCTGTTTGAGGCTGCAAAGATTGACGGCGCCGGGGAATTTACGATTTTTCTGAAGGTTGTGCTTCCCATATCAAAAGCGGCGCTTGCTTCCATAGGACTGTTTACGGCACTGACCTACTGGAATGACTGGTGGACAGGTATGATGTTTGTTAAAAATGAAAATCTGCATTCCCTGCAGTACACACTGTATCAAATTCTTTCCAGCGCAACCTATGCATCCAGCATGGTGAATGCGCCGGTGGTGGTAAATACACCAAAGGAGTCGCTGAAGCTGGCCATGACGGTAATTGCCACCGGACCAATTATTTTCCTGTATCCGTTTGTACAAAAATATTTTGTGGCAGGTATGACAATCGGAGCAGTGAAAGGGTGATAAAAGGTTTCAACTCGTTTGAAACGAGAGAAAATAGTTATAGGAGGGTTTACAATGAGAAAGAAAATCAGTTTATTACTGGTAGCGGCGCTTTGCTGCAGTACCATTCTGGCAGGCTGCTCCAAGTCGGAAAGTACAGGAACGCAAGGCTCTTCGGCACAGCAGGAAAGCACTGTAGCTGAGGGGACTGAGCAGGTTGCATCGGAAACACAGGGGGAAGAGGCTGCGCTTGATACCTCAGAGTTCGTAAAGCTTTATGGGTATCTGCTTGGGTCCCCGGAACCGGCTTTTAATGATGTTATGGCCGAAATGAACAAAATGCTTAAAGAAGATCTGAACTGTGAAATGGAAATTAATTTTATTGACTGGGGTGTGCTGGATTCCAAATATCCCCTGTTATTAGCGGCAGGAGAGGAAATCGACTGGATTTATACCGCGGACTGGTGCCATTATGCAGCGGAAGCAAATAAAAATGCATTTATGGAAATTGATATGGATATGGTAAAGCAGTGTATGCCATTGTACAGTGAGTACATTACTGACGCAGCCTGGGATCAGGTTTCATTGAATGGAAAAATCTATATGATTCCCACCTCCACCCCGGATGTGAAGGCAGGAGGATGGATTGTACGTAAGGATCTTGCTGATAAATATGGTGTGGATTTAAGCAAAGTGGAAACGATTTGGGATATGGACGAGTATCTTGGTGCAATTAAAGAAAACGAACCCTCTATGATTCCGATGAATATGGATAATTCTTATGATTTGCTGGCACCGGTTTTTGCACTGATGACAGCAAGGGACGCAAACTTTACGGATGCGAATAAGTGCGGACTGGTTTATGCATTTGACGGAAAGGAAACTGCCGACGGTGTCTATTCCATATTTGATGAACCCGTATATGGCTATTTGAAGGAAGCAGCTGTAAAAATGAAGGAGTGGTATGATGCGGGATATATAAATAAAGATATTCTTGCAGCAACAACCCAGAGCAACGATAATTTTGAGCAGGGAATCTCCGGAATTTCCAGCGACAATACGCTTGGTATGCAGAGAACACTTGCAAAATGTGCGGAAAACGGCTGGACTCCTCAGATTGTGCTTACAGATGATGCCAATGGACATGCCGCTAAAAATTCATATACAAATAATGGCTTTGCAATTGCGGCAACCTGCCAGAATCCGGAAAGAACACTGGCAGCTATGGATTTGATTATGAATGACCCCAGATATAACACACTGCTTCAGTATGGTATTGAAGGCGAAACTTATATAATTAATGAAGAAGGAAAGGTGGACTATCCTGAAGGAGTAACAGCGGATACTACTTCTTATAACTGGGAAAACACAGGCTTCTGGTTTATTAATAAAAACATTCAGCTGCCCCGTGCATCCTGGACGGACGATTATATCGAACTGAATAATAAGTTGATAGACGGCGTGCTGATTGATGATCCGAATATTGGTTTTACATTTACAACCGACAGTGTAAAATCCGAATTCTCCAATGTCCAGAATGTCTGGATACAATATTTCTATCCGATTGCCATCGGTAATGTGCCGGATGTGGATAAGGCTCTGGAGGAACTGAAGGTTCAGCTGACAGCGGCAGGTTACGATAAATTAATTGAAGAGGCAAAGAGACAGTACGCTGAATATACAGCAAACTGACGGTCAGACAGGGCGGGGTGCTGCAGCGGCGGCATCCCGTTTTTGTCTTAGCCATAATAATGGCGAGGGGGAGGATTTTATGGTTATAATTCCTGATAAGGGTGTGTTGGAGCTGGATTTGAATGGCTCCTGGGAATTTTTGGGTGAGGAGCCGGGACGTGTTGTGCAGGTGCCCGGTGATCTGCATGCACTGGGGGTTTCTGTCGTTACGGATAAGGAATATGAATACAGACGGCAGCTAACCGTGCCGGAGGAATTTCGGGGGAAAAGGATTTTTCTTGAGCTGGCATCCATTCATGATGATACGGAAATCATTATAAATAAAAAAACAGCTGCGGTAAATCGGATTCCGTATATGGACTGCAGGATAGAACTGACACAGCTTCTTACGCCGGGAGAGACTGCAGATTTAACACTACGCTGTATAAGCAGGAGCGATTCCCTCAGCAGTTCGCCAAGACTGCCAGGAACACCCGGTATGGTCGGCTTCATTCATAATATGCGTCTGACAGCCCTGGAACAAAGTCTGCTTACAGTATTCCGGTATGAAACGCTTCCTGATGGGCAGGGAGAAGCAATGCTGAAGCTGCATATGGAGGCGGAGCTTTTCCCGAAAGATTGTATCACAGGGCAGCTGTTTTTAAATAATAGGGACGGAAGAAATATTTTCAGCAGAGATCTTTGTATGGAGGAAAAGGGGGGTAATTTCGTACAATACGATATGAGCATACCAATAGAAAACTCGATACTCTGGGATGCAGAGCATCCATACCTGTATCAGCTTTCCTTCCGTTATCATACAAGGCTGTCAGAGAAGGAATATGAAAATAATTATAATGTAGGCGTACGGTTTATTGAGAAAAAAGATAACGAGCTTTACATTAACGGAAAAAGAACCAAATTGCATGGCATTACCAGATACAGCTTGGATCCCATACAGGGAAAGCTGTTTACACCAGAACAGATAGAAAAAGAAATTCTTCTGATGAAGGAGGCAAATATTAATTATATCCGTCTGTCCGTATATCCGGAACAAAAAGCGTATTATGAATGCTGCGACAGGTATGGAATCTATCTGCAGGTGTGCGCTCCGGTTACTTTTCAGCAGGAGCGGTATGATACGTTGGGCTTTCCCGTAGTGCGTCATTCCTGTGACAAGCCTAAATACAGGGAAAGGTATCTGACACAGTTTGCATATATGGTGGAATCCTTCAGAAACCATCCTTCTATTATCTTCTGGGAGTTTGCCAATGAATCCGATTGGGGATCCAATCTGGAGGCGGAGGTGGATTATGCCCGCCGCTTTGATCCGGGACGGCTGACTACAGGTACGTGGAAGAACAGCTATGCGGATATCAGTGCTTACCACTATCCGTTATACAATGAAATTAATTCAGACTGTGCGGTATATGATGAATACATTCACATTTCCACTCATGCGCTGGGAACTCTGCAAAGAGATCCGGGTATCAGAAATGCATGGGGCCTTTCTGTAAAAAAAGGCTGGGATGCGTTGTATGAAGCAAAAGGCGTGGTGGGAACCGGGATTTTTGCTTTGGGTGATTTTGTCATGATGCTTCCCGACGGCCGCATCGCAAACGGCGGCTTTGGACAGTGGGGAATTATAGATAAATGGATGCGCAGAAAGCCGGAACATTGGCTTGTAAAGAAGGCCTACAGTCCGGTTTGCACCCTGTGTCTGTCATATCAGATTGAGGCGGGACAGAACTGTCTGGAAATACCGGTGTATAACCGGTTTAACACCACCAATCTTTCCGAGATAGTGGTTTGGGTCTGTCAGGAGGATAATCCTGAAAATACGATTCAACTGATACCTGATAATATACCGCCTGGAACCAGAGGGTATCTGAGGGTTCCGCTTACACGGTTCCGGGGAGCGGAAAAACTGATGCTGCGTTATTATCAGCAGGGAAAAATGTTGACGGATATGGAAGTAATCTCTCTTCATGAAAAGAACTGTAACAGTGAGGAAAAAATAACTGAAGGAGAAACGCAGAATCGTCCAAAACAGGATTATCTATGTTATGAGGAGACGGAAGAAAGCTATCTGATTACAGGCAATAATTTTGTGTTTGTCGTTAATAAAGGAACCGGACTTTTTTCAATGGGAAGCTGCAAAGGAGAGAAGCTTATTGAGAGCGGTCCATACCTGAATTTTAAGGGATTGTACTACAAAGCAACCGAATGGCCCAGATTCAATGACGGTGATTTTAGCATTGATATTACTACCTGGAGGCTGGATTCGCTGCGGATGGAAACACAGGAAAACAGGATAAAGTTGTTGACGGAAGGCAGGTATGGAGGGCAGAGATTCCTGAATGCAGATGGGCGGGAATATGGATTTGATAGGGTATCCGTCCGTTTTGAAGTGACGATTTATCCTGACGGCAGATTTACAACAGCTTATCAGATATACAATCCACCGGCCTATCTTTGTTGTGAAGCAGGGATCCGTTATATTTTATCTCCTGAAATTAAAAAGTATGAGTTCCTGAGAAAGGCGCTTTACAGCTGTTATCCCGAGGATCATATAGGAAGGGAGAAAGGAACCGCCTGGTTCTACAGGGCTGATGCCTGTGAGCAGGAGTTGGAGGAGACATACAGGAAGCCGCCGGTATTTCCATGGAGCTATGATGAGAAGGATTTTATTTTAAGAGGTTGTGATGATACGGTACATGGAACCAATGATTTCCGGGCCTCACGGGAGAACCTGATTTATGCTTGTGCCTCGTCGGTACAAGGAGTGGCTGGTATAGCTGTATATTCAGATGGAACCGGACTTACCCTGCGTATGGGACTTGCACGGGATGAGGATTCCTATGAGGGAGAAGAGATTGCCATGAATCTGAATCATGTGCTGTACTATGATTTGGGCAGCGGCTCCCTCCCAGCCAGACAGGGGGATATGGCATGGGGGAATTATACTTATGCTGAAAAGATACTGCAGGCAAACTATGAAAATACAGTGGAAATGTATTTGAGGAAGAAGTAAGAGTGGAACAATAATTTTTATAGATAAAAGGATTTTTCCGATTGCCATAAGCGGCCATATGGAAAAATCCTTTTTTCTGGGTCTATTTACCCCTTCCACTCACTTTTCATGTATTCATAGACAGATTTCCAGAGAGAATGTTATAATAAAATGCCTTATTATATATTTTAAATTAAGTCTTCGCATATGCCGGATATCTTTTGCCCTGCTGTTCAGTAAGCTTCCGGCGCATGCGGAGTCCGAACTGCGGAGGAAATGCCATGCAGGAACAATTCACAAGAACCGCCCTTCTTCTGGGAGAGGAAGGAATTCATAAATTAAACCGATCCCGCGTTGCCATATTCGGCATCGGAGGCGTGGGGGGATATACCGTGGAAGCGCTTGCAAGAAGCGGTGTAGGCCATTTTTTACTGGTTGACAACGATAAAGTGGCGCTTTCCAACCTGAACCGCCAGATCATCGCCACCCTGGACACCGTGGGCAGATACAAGACGCAGGTGATGAAGGAACGCATCCTGTCCATCAATCTCGAGGCCGAGGTGGAGACAAGGGAATGCTTTTTCCTGCCGGAAAATGCGGAGGAGTTTGATTTTTCATCCTTTGACTATGTGGTGGACGCGGTGGACACCGTGGCGGCCAAGCTGGAGCTTGTTGTCAGGGCGAAAAAAGCAGGCGTGCCGGTTATCAGCAGCATGGGAGCCGGGAATAAGCTGGATCCCACCCGGTTTGAGGTGGCGGATATTTATCAGACAAGCGTCTGCCCTCTTGCCCGGGTCATGCGGCGTGAACTTAAGAACAGGGGTGTTAAGGAACTGAAGGTGGTATACTCCAGGGAAGAACCCCGCACGCCTGCGAAAAGCCCTCTGGAGGAGGACAAAGCCTCCGTAAGGCGTTCCATTCCCGGCAGCACGGCCTTTGTTCCCAGCGTGGCCGGGCTGATTGCGGCAGGGGAAGTTATTAAGGATCTGACAAAAAGACTTTGAAAAAACTCCCTCACCGTATATAATAAGAAAAGATAGTATTACAGGACAGTGAACAGTTTCAGAAGATACGGGCAGTACAAAAGAAGAGAAAGGTATCTTTTCAAATAAAGCAGCGGCGCAAAGCGGACAGCCATTACCGGAGGCGGACTGTTTTTCCCGGAGCTGCGGAGAAGCTGGAAAGTTACCGATGGAGAATAAATAATGGTATTCAGTTCAATGATATTTTTGTGGGCATTTCTGCCCATCGTGTTTATACTGGATAAAATCGCGGGGAAGAGCAGGAAGCTCCAGAACCTGATATTACTCGCGGCCAGCCTGGTATTCTATGCCTGGGGAGAGCCCAGATATATGTGGCTGCTTCTGGTTTCCATACTGGCCAATTATGTGCTGGGGCTGGTGATGGATAAGACGCAGACGGTGGGAGCAAGGCGCACCGCCCTTATTTTGGGAATCCTGGCAAACCTGGGAATCCTGGGATATTATAAGTATTTTAACTTTTTCATCAATACGCTGAACAAGGTTGCAGGCAGGGAGCTGCTGTCCATGAAGGATATCGCCCTGCCTTTGGGCGTGTCCTTTTTTACCTTCCAGGCCATGTCCTATCTGATCGATCTATATAAGAAAAAATACGGCGCCCAGAAAAACATCCTGAATATGGCTCTGTATTTTGCGTTTTTCCCCAAGATTACCCAGGGCCCTATTGAAAAATACAGGGATTTTGAAAAACAGCTCACCGAAAGAAAGCAGAGCCTGTCCCTGATGGGAGAGGGTATCCGCCGTTTTGTATACGGCCTGGCGAAAAAGGTGATTATTGCGGATGCGCTGGGATCCTGCGTGGACCGGATTTATGGTCTGGATCTGGCAAATGTGAACGGCGTGCTGGCATGGATTGCCATTATTTTTTATTCCCTTCAGCTTTATTATGATTTTTCCGGATATTCCGATATGGCGGTGGGACTTGGGAAGATGTTCGGCTTTACCCTGGTGGAGAACTTCAACTACCCTTACATTGCCTCCACGATTACGGATTTCTGGCGCAGATGGCATATTTCCCTCACCTCCTGGTTCAGGGAATACCTGTATTTCCCATTGGGCGGCAACCGGAAGGGCAAGCTGCGCACCTACATTAATATCTCCATTATTTTCGTGGCCACGGGACTGTGGCATGGAGCCAGCTGGGACTTTATCTGCTGGGGTGTTTTCCATGGCTTTTTCATGGTGCTGGAGCGCCTGGGGCTGGGAAAGCTTCTGGAGAAAACAAAAGTAATCAAGCATGTTTACACGATACTGGTGCTCTGCGTGGGCTGGACCTTCTTCCGGGTGGGAGACGTGGGGCTTACGCTGCAGTATCTGAAGCGCATGTTCCTTCCCTGGATGTATACGGCGTCCGGTTTTGCGGTGCAGGAGCTGGTAACTAACAGGGCCTTTTTCCTGGCGGCCTGCGGTATCCTGGGCTGCGGCGTACTGCAGAAGTGTGCGGTGAAAATCAGCCCCCGGGCGGAGAAATTTAAAAACAGTACGGCAGAGCTGATTTTCTGCATGCTGCTTCTTGCCTACAGCGTTATGCTCATGGTCAGCAGCACCTACAGCGCATTTATTTACATGAATTTTTAACTGCAGTCCGTACATTGCAATTTTTAATGGCAGCCCATATGAGTGCAATTATAGTGGAGGCCCGTATGATTGCGATTATTAGCGTCAGTCTGTGTGACAGCAGTTTCTGACAGCGGTTTTTGCTGAAAATGGAGGAATGGCTACATGACGAAAAAAAAGGCGGCGGTGTGGATAATCCTGTTTGCCCTGATGATTATAGGCCCCAGGGTTGTCTACTATTTTGCGGAGCCTCATATATCCGAAGAAAATACGGAAAACAGGCAGCTTGCCGAGAAGCCGGCGCTGACCAGAGACAATCTGCACAACTATGCATCCCAGTACAACAGCTACTATAACGACCACCTGGCTTTCCGGAGCCAGATGATAGAAGCCAACAGCATCCTGAACATGAAGCTGTTCGGCGATTCCTCCTCCGCCAGCGTGGTGTTGGGAAAAAATGACTGGTTATTTTTTACAGATGAGGGAAGTATTGAGGATTATAAGGGAACGAACCTGTACACCCAGGAACAGCTGGATGTGATAAAGGACAACATCCTGAGCACCAAAGCTTATCTGGAAGCCAGAGGCATAGAGTTTATTCTCATGATCCCCTCCAATAAGGAAGACATTTATTCCGCCCAGCTGCCGGATTATATCAGGAAACGGGGGGAATTGACCAGGGCGGAGCAGGTGATTAATTATCTGCGTGAGGAAACGGGCGTGCGCATCGTTTATCCCAGAGAGGATTTGATGGCTTATAAGGATCAGTACGATCTTTACTGGCATTATGATACCCACTGGAATTATCTGGGAGGCTATATCGGCGCAAAAGCGCTGCTTCGTGAGCTGGGTGTGGAAATTGCGGACGTTGAGGATCTGACGATCTCGCAAAATGACTTCTCAGGCTACGACCTTGCGAATATGATGAATCTGAAGAACTATTATAAAAAGAACAAGCCCGCGGAAGTAAGCTATGATGTGACGGGCTACGCCACCAACAATCTGTCGGTGATCCAGGCCATCGACGCCACGGAGCTGATTTACCAGTCGGAGGCGCCGGATCCAAGGCGGCTTTTCCTGGTGAGGGACTCCTTTGCAGGCGCTATGGCCCCTGTGCTGGCATCCAATTTTTCCTACAGCTATATGCCCCATTGGAACGGATGCTTTGAACAGTCAATGATCGATGAGCAGCAGCCGGATATATTCGTATATGAGGTTGTGGAAAGAAGGCTGGATGCGCTGCTTACCTTCAGGCTTTCGGAGTAAATGCATTCTGGTCAGGTGATTAATTTATGGGTAATAATAAAAAAAGCAACAGCTTTGTCATGCAGGCAGGGATCCTGGCGGCTGCCGGAATCATCTGCAAGGTCATTGGAATTTTATACAGAAGCCCGCTGGCTGCCGTTATCGGGGATGAAGGAAATGGTTATTATTCTTCCGCTTATGAGATTTATACCATCATACTCCTCGTATCCTCCTACAGTATCCCTTCGGCCATTTCCAAGGTGATTGCCCAGAGGCTGGCGCTGAGGGAATACAGGAACGCCCAGAAAATTTTCCGCTGTGCCATAGGCTATGTGGTAGTCGTGGGCGGCCTGGCCAGCCTGTTTACCTTCTTTGGCGCGGGAATCCTGGTGGGCGGCAATTCCGTGCCGGTGCTTCGTATTTTTGCGCCCACCATATTTTTCTCCGGGCTTCTTGGCGTGCTGAGAGGTTATTTCCAGGCACATGGAACCATGGTGCCCACCTCATTTTCCCAGATTGTGGAACAGATACTGAATGCGGTGGTCAGCATACTTGCGGCATTTCTTCTGATTAAGGCGGTTGCCGGGAAGGATACCACCACGCAGGCTGTATTCGGCGCTTCGGGAAGCGCCATAGGCACCGGGGCAGGCGTACTTATCGCGCTGCTGTTCATGTTTGGGATATTCCTTCTCAACAGAGAATATATCAACCAGAAAACAAAAAGGGATCGAAGCTCCCAGCTGCTCACCACAGGCGAGGTGTATAAAATCATCATCACCATGGTGACGCCGGTAATACTGAGCACCTTTATCTATAACTGCAACACTTCCTTAAACCTGACCATTTACACCAGGATTATGGAGCATGTAAAGGGTTTCAGCGAGGTGGAGGCCTATACCCAGTACGGCCTGTTCAGCGGTAAGGCAAAACAGATCGCCAACATCCCCATCGCCATCGCCTCCGCCATGTCCTCGGCAATGATACCGGGCATTTCAGGAAGCTTTGCCCAGGGGGACATCGCGGGAACCAACAGACGGATCGGGACGGCGATAAAAACAACCATGTTTCTTTCCATTCCCTCTGCCGTAGGCCTTGCTGTGCTGGCCAAGCCGGTCACACTGCTTTTATATCCCCAGAAGGCTTCTGTGGATACGGTATCCTGGCTGCTTGCGGCGCTGAGCATCAGCGTGGTGTTCTACGCCCTTTCCACTATCAGCAATGCGGTGCTCCAGGGGATCGGCAAGGTGAATCTGCCCGTAGTCAATGCGGCGGTTGCCCTGGTAATCCAGACTGTGGTTCTGGTTCCGCTGCTGCTGGTGACGGATCTGGGACTTTTTTCCCTGGTCATCGCCACCGTGCTTTATTCTCTTTTAATGTGCATACTCAACGGCTTTTCCGTAAGGAAGGAACTGAAATACAGACAGGAGATAATAAAGACCTTCCTGCTTCCCGGCTGGTCCGCAGTGATTATGGGGGCGGCGGCCTTCGGCGTATATCATGGCCTGTATTTGCTGATCCATATTAACGTGATCTGCCTGGCGGCGGCTATCCTTGTGGCGGTTCCGATATATTTTGTGCTGACCATCAAACTGGGAGCTGTTGGAAGAAAAGATCTTCTGGCCCTTCCCAAAGGAGCGCTTCTGGTCAGGGCAGCGGAAAAATGCCGTCTCATTCATTAAGATTTTCATAAAATACTGGACTTTCAGAACCTCGCGGAGTACAATATCATAGACTTTACAGGCATTCCGGTTTCCAGCCGATGCCTGATTTACAGAAATAGCAGGAACCGGGCGGTGCAGATAAAGGCTGCGCCGGTTCTGTTTGTATTTGCCAGATGATGCAGGCCAGGCGGCGGAAAGTATTGCGGCTGCCGGTCAGTTTTGTTTTTTACAGGAGAGACGAATGAGAAAATTCCGGACAGATGGAAAAAGGATGCATAAAACCGCTGTTTTTTTCAGCGCACTGATATTGGGAGCGGCGCTTCTGACAGGCTGCGGAAAGAAAACGGAGCCTCCGCAGGAATCGGAAACGCAGACAAAACAGGAGACGGTCAGCGCCACCGAACAGGCGAAGGCGAATGAAACGGGTGCTGTGACTAATACCCAGCAGGCCGCCCTGGTGGAAAATGACGGACAGCACAGCTATCTTACCGGAGAAAAAATGGATCCGGAACAGGTAAAGCAGAGGCCGCTTGCAGTCATGCTTAACAATATTCTGGAAGGCTGCCCCCAGACAGGGACTTCGAAAGCCTCCATTATCTATGAGGCTCCGGTTGAGGGCCGTATTACAAGGCTGATGGGCCTTTTTGAAAATTATGGGGACATGGACAAAATAGGATATATCAGAAGCAGCCGGGACTATTTTGTATACTGCGCCCTGGAATTTGACGCCATTTATGCACACTTCGGACAGGCAACCCCTTATGTGGGCGAGCTTCTCAACAGTGATCGGGTGGACAATATCAGCGGCCCCGTTGCCGGGATTAACCATCCTGCGCCCAATACTTTTCTTCGTACAACGGAAAGAAAAATGCCCCACAATGTCTATCTGGACATTAAAGGCCTTCAGAAAGACATTGATAAAATGAAATACAGCCGTACCTACCATGATGCGCACAAGCCTAAATTTGCCTTTGCAGCAGACGGGCAGAAGCCGGACAACAGCAAAGGAAAAACTGCGGAAATGCTGTATCCGGGCGGAAAGGAAAAAGACCAGCCCAACGGCTACAGCAAGGTGCAGGCCTGGTTTGAATATAATGAAGAAGACGGAAAATATTACCGCTACCAGTACGGCGGCCCCCATATTGATGAAAGCACCGGAGAACAGCTCGCCTTTGACAATGTTATTTTCCAGTACTGCTACGGTGAGGTGCGCGATGAAAATGATTATCTGGCCTTTGGCTGCCACGGTGACAACGGCATGAAGGTTCAGGTATTCACCCAGGGGAAAATGACGGAAGGAACCTGGTCCCGCTACGCGGATACGGATCCTGCCTATTATGTGGACGAAAATGGTGATCCTATCGTACTCAGCCAGGGAAAAACCTGGATTTGCCTGATTTGGGATCAGTATGCGGATGATGTTGTAATAGAGTAATCAGAGTGACAGACTGCACGAAAGAGAAAGGACCAAAAAGCATGAAACAGGTTTGGAACAGCTTCAGACTCGCTTTTTCCATGTACTCCGTGGTGCCTGCGCGCCAGGTGGAAAAAACAAAGGATAACATGAAATATATTCTGTGTTTTGTACCGTGGGTAGGAGCCATTATTGCTTTCCTGATCACAGAATGGCGGATAGTACACCCCTATTTGCTGGATTATGAGTTCCTCCGGTCTGTTGTCTGCGTGATGATCCCGCTCCTTCTTTCCGGCGGCGCATATATGGACGGCTTTTTCCGCACTGTGGACGCCCTGTCCTCCCATCAGCCCAGAAAAGGCAAACTGGAAATCCTTCAGGATTCCCACAGCGGCTATTTTGCCATCATCACCTGTGTCAGTTATTTCCTTATCATAGTAGGACTTTGGAGTGAAATGCCCATAGACGGATGGCCGGTGGTTTCTCTCGGCTTTATTCTTTCCCGTTCTCTCTATGGCCTGTCCATCATCTGGTTCCGTCATTCCCAGACCAGCAAATGCACGCTGTATGTACCTGAAGGCAGAACCAAGCTCATAGTGGCGGCTGTCCTGATCCTTTATATCGCTGCCTGTGCCTTTTTTATGCTGCGGATGAATCTTGTGGTAGGCATCGGCTGCCTCGCAGGGGCTCTTATCGCATTCCTCTATTATTGCTGGGTGGCCTTTAAACACTTCGGCGGCATCACCGAAGACATTGCAAGCTTTTTCGTCCAGGTATGCGAAATCCTGATCCCTTTGGTAGCCCTGCTGATTTACCGCATGCCGATGGATTTAAATAATTATCTGTAATTTTTCATCGACAACGAAACAACCGGCTGCCATAACGTTACAGCGAAATAAGTTATAGCTATTATTTGGGAAGAAGAGATTTTCTGATAAAAATAAATTTAAATTTAGGCCTGAGTCATGTTTTTAGCATGTTCAGGCTTTTTTAATATACTTTGCAGTTAGAGTTGGGGGTGGAAGGCGCGGGCTTCTCCGGGTGGCAGGGGCTGTGGAAGGGGGCGAACTTTAACCTTACAAACTGTTGTAACAAATACCCCGCATGTGTTACAATGGTCGGGATGAAAAGCCAAGAGGCGGTTTGGAGGGAAATTATGGTATCAGAACAGTATAGAGCCATGCTGGGCGGCAAATCTGTGATTCGGATTTTGTCGGAGTTTGCGACGAAGCGTGGGGAAGAGATAGGATATGACAATGTATTTGATTATAGTCTGGGGAATCCGTCCGTTCCTGTTCCGGAGGAGTTTACGGAGTGTATGATAGAGATGCTTAAAAACAGCGATCCATGTTCGCTGCATGGCTACAGTCCCAGTCTGGGAATACCGTCTGTGAGGGCAGCTATTGCCGCTTCCCTGAACGAAAGATTCGGTATGAATTACGGCCCGGAGCATATTTTTATGGCCTCCGGTGCAGCAGGAGCGCTTGCCCATGCCTACAGGGCGGTAACAAAGCCGGGCGATGAAATACTGACATTTGCTCCTTATTTCCCTGAATATAATCCTTATGTGAATCTTACCGGAGCTGTGCTGAAGGTGGTGCCTCCGGATACGGAGAGTTTTCAGATAAATTTTGATGCCTTTGAAGAAATGCTGGGTGAGAAGGTAATGGCTGTTCTTATCAATACGCCCAATAATCCTTCAGGCATTGTATATTCCGAGGAAACTATCCTGCGGCTTGCGGATATACTGAGAAAGAAAGAGCAGGAGTACGGGCACGATATTTTTATTATATCCGACGAGCCTTACAGGGAGATCGTGTTTGCCGGCGTTAAGGCGCCTTATGTGTCACGTTATTACGCGAATACCATCTCCTGTTATTCGGGGCGCAAGCCTCTTCCCCTTCCTGTTATTCTTATCTCCAGACGAATTCCCTTCTTCGTGAGAGAAGGCGCTATGTGGCGGTAAATCCTGCCTGTCCTGATGCGGAAGTGATTGTGAACATGTGCGGGCAGATTTCCAGAGGGATCGGCCATAATTGTCCTCCTTCCATCATCCAGCTTGCAGTGGCTAAGGTACTGGATAAAACGGCGGATCTTTCCGTCTATGAGACCAACATGAACCTTCTGTATGATTGCCTGACCGGGCTGGGCTTTACCTGTGTGAAGCCAGGCGGAACCTTTTACATATTCCCGAAGGCTCTGGAGGAGGATGCGAAAATCTTCTGTGAAAAGGCGCTGAAATACGATTTGATTCTGGTTCCGGGGGATACCTTTGGATGTCCCGGATATTTCAGGATGGCTTACTGTATTGAAACGGAAAAGGTGGAGCGTTCCCTGGCTGCCCTGAGAAAATTTGTGGCGGCGGAGTACGGAAACATCGGTTAGTATCGGATAATTTGCGTAAAGCGGCAGCAAATTTGACTTGGAGGTAGACAGTATGTATCAGGCCGGACTGGTTCTGGAAGGCGGTGGGATGAAAGGAATTTATACCGCCGGAGTCCTGGATTTTTTCATGGATCAAAATATTGAGTTTTCCAGCTGTTATGGAGTGTCCGCAGGCGCATGCCATCTGTGCAGCTACCTGTCGCGCCAGCGGGGCAGGGCTTATGATATCAGCGTGGATTATCTGGATGACGCACATTACTGCAGTGCGCGCAATGTGCTGACCACAGGGGATCTTTTCGGGGTAAAAATGTGTTATGACGATATCCCAAACGTTCTGAATCCTTATGATTATGATGCTTTTAATGCTTATCAGGGCAGAGCGTATGCGGTGGCTACCAATATTGAAACCGGTCAGGCGGAATACCTGCGTCTGAAGGATATGCATAAAGATATCATCGCGGTGCGGGCCTCCGCGTCCCTTCCGCTGGTATCGAGAAATGTGAAAATCGGGGATAAGCTGTATCTGGACGGCGGTCTCTCCGACAGCGTGCCCATCATGCATTCCATTGTGGACGGCAACCGGAAAAATATTGTGGTGCTCACCAAGGAAACTGGCTACCGGAGGAAGCCTTCCGGCCATCTGGGGCTGGTAAAGGTGCGTTATGCCAGGTATCCCAAAGTTTACGAGCTGATGGCAAACCGGCATGTGGCCTATAACCGGATGCTGGATTATCTGGATGCCCAGACAGCAAACGGCCAGGCTTTTGTTATCCGTCCGAAAAGGGCCAGCGGTATTGGCAGAATAGAGAAGGATAAGGAGAAGCTGCGTCTGCTTTATGAGGAGGGCTATGCAGATGCCCGGGAGTGCTTTGAGGATATGCTGCGTTATCTGGAAAACGGTGACAGCGTGCAAAGATAGGCGGTGGAGTTTTCGGAAAATGAAAACAGGCTGTCTGTTTGGCCGGTACGTCCGGCGGGCAGCAGCAGTATAAAAATTGGAGAATGATATGATCGAAATTTTAAAAGCGGTTTTGTTTGGAATTGTGGAAGGTATTACGGAGTGGCTGCCCATCAGCAGCACGGGACATATGATACTGCTGAATGAATTTGTCACACTGGATGTATCTCCTGAATTCTGGGAAGTATTCCTGGTAGTGATTCAGCTGGGGGCGATCCTGGCGGTGGTGGTTCTGTTCTGGAATAAGCTGTTCCCCTTTGATTTTTCAAAGCGGCGTAAGAAAAACGGTATTATTAAAACGGATATTTTTGTCATGTGGTTCAAGGTTCTGGTGGCCTGCATCCCTGCCATGATTTACGGCATACTCCTGGATGATCTGGTGGAGCCGTATCTGTATAATGCCACCACGGTGGCCATAATGCTGATTCTGTTCGGCGTGGCTTTTATTGTAATTGAAAACTGGAATAAGGGAAGGAAGCCACGGATCAAAAGCCTGGCGTCCCTGACCTACCGGGATGCCCTGATCATCGGCCTGTTTCAGCTTATCGCCGCGGTATTCCCCGGCACCTCCCGCTCCGGCGCAACCATCGTGGGCGCGCTGCTCATCGGCGTCAGCAGGGTGGTATCCGCGGAATTCACTTTTTTCCTGGCGATTCCCGTCATGTTCGGCGCAAGCCTTCTGAAGCTGGTGAAATTCGGGCTCGGCTTCAGCATGACCGAAGCGTCGCTTCTGATTATCGGCATGGTGGTGGCTTTTGTAGTGTCCATGGGTGTGATTTCCTTCCTCATGGGATATATCAAAAAGCATGATTTCAAGGTTTTCGGCTGGTACCGTATCGTGCTGGGTATTCTGGTGCTGCTGTATTTTTATGTGATTGCTGCATAAATTTGTGGTGGCCTGGGTTAAGACTGAAATTACGTCTGACATAATTTTTAAAGAAATTATGTCAGCGTGGGATTGTTTAAACGCGGATTTGCATGCCATGAAATCCGCGTTTTATTCTTTTTTTCAGGCAGACGCCCATCCATTTCCGGAAGCAATTGAAACATTAAAAGGATTGAAAAGAAAGGGAATAAAAACAGGAATATTGACCGATGTTGCTTATGGAATGGATAACGAGTTCTCTTTAAAGGACTTTGCAATGCTTACTGATTATATTGATTTAATTCTGACTTCTGTAGATGTAGGCTACAGAAAACCATGTAAAGAAGGATTTTTGAAAACGGCAGAGTGTTTTAATATACTGCCAAACGAAATGATTTATGTGGGAGATGAAGAAAAAGATATAGTTGGGGCAAACAGTGTCGGGGCAGTTTCAGTGTTGATTAATAGAAGCAATGCTGTTAAGACATTTAACCAGAACTATACGATAGACTCCCTCGATAAGCTTTGTGGAATAATTGATACATTAAACTTATGAGAAGGAATGTTGAAGATAAAAAAAGTTTCATTATAATATCATGATTATTTGAACGGCAAATTAGAAACTTATTATTTCGGTGCAAAATTATTTACACATATTCTATCTAAATAAAGTGTAAAAGGCTGGCGAGTTGCTTTATGCAGCCCAGGACGGACGAATTTGTATTTGGAGAACACATAGATGAATTATACACATTTGATAGACCCGGAATTAAAAAGCATAGCAAAGAGGGTTCCGTATAATAAGTTCCTGATAAAGACAGCTAATATCTACCAGATGCTGGCTTTCGCATTAACAGGAATTTCCAGGGAAATTAGTTGCAAACGGATAATAATACGGGAAAACGGCAGGTTACCGTTAAAGGTTGTAATATACGAACCTGTTTCAGCAGCGGATAAGCTTCCGTGTTTGCTATATATTCATGGCGGCGCGTTCAGTTATAAGGCGTCAGCCCATCATAAAAAGCTTGCCTGTATCTATGCATTGGAAGCAAACTGCAGGGTGGTCCTTCCGGATTATCATCTGTTGCCGGAGCATCCATATCCAACGGCATATCAGGATGTATTGTCCGTATATAAATGGCTATTAAAGAATGCGGAAAGCCTGCGTATTGACAGAGAACTGATTGGAATCGCAGGAGATAGTTCCGGCGGGGCAATTGCTGCTGCGATTTGCAATGCATATGAAAAAGAAGCTTTGCCCATTCCCTGTGCACAGATGTTAATATATCCGGTAACAGACGCGTCCATGTCCACGAAATCCATAAAATTGTACTCTGATACTCCATTATGGAATTCCCAAAATAACAAAAAAATGTGGGAATTCTATTTAAAGAACGTAACAGGAGAAAACATCAGGAACGCATCGCCCATGCAGAATGTGTTGCCTCATAAGCTTCCGGATACGTACATTGAAACAGCGGAATATGATTGCCTGCATGATGAAGGAATCTTGTATGCTGAAAGACTGATGAAAGCAGGGGCGAAAGTTGAGTTGAACGACACAAAAGGCACAATTCACGGTTATGACTCGGCAATAAAGACACAAATTGCACAGAATAACATCGAAAAAAGGATTTTATTCTTAAAAAAGTGTTTTAGCCACGGAAATTGACCCCATGCCCGGCAAGTTACGAAATGGGAATTAACCATACTGAAAGCGAGAGATATTTCCTGACTGAGTCTGGAAACTGCGGCCCTCTATTAGAAGCCGGGCGCAGTTTCGGACTTTTTTTATTGCCGCGGCGCATCTGACTGCATTTTAGCAATAAGCGCATTGATTTCATCCGCCTGCATTCGCTGCAGCTTTCTGAAATAGGAAAATACAGCGGTTACAATGACTAAAAATATCAGGGTGAAAATAATAAGCTGCCTGGCCGAAAAGGAATGCCAGAAAATGATACGGAATACTGCCAGGTTCACCACATACAAAATCAAGGACTCTGTAATGCAGTACTGCTTCCATGTCCTGAATTCAACATGATCCAGGGCAATATCCACCCCCTGGCACAGCAATATGATCAGAAACAGGACCAGGACGGTGAAATCATACCCTTCGGTATCAATACCGCTCAGCAGATTCAGGGCGGCATTGGCAAGAAGCAGCAGGGTAAAACAGATACAGGTGGACGGCACCCGTACGGTCAGAAAATTTTTCATACATTTGCTCCTTTCAGCTTTTCCTTCAGAGGTTCGATATAATTTCGTGTAATTACCAGCTTTTCTCCATTTTGCAGGGTGGCCTCCAGCCGGTGGTTGTACAGCGGCCGCACACTTTGCAGGAAGCTGGTGTTGACCAGACAGCTTTTGCTGATCCTGGCAAAGGAAGTGCGGGAAAGGCGGGCCTCCAGGGAGGCCAGAGTCTCCCGGCAGTAGTACACCTCTTTCTCCAGATAAAGATAGGTTCTTCCATCTGCGGAATCCATAAAAAATATCTTCTCCAGCGGCAGCTGGAATTCCTTATCCTCCTGATAGCCCGTCAGGGAAAAACCAAATTGCCTGATATGTCCGGCCAGCTGCTCCAACCGGGAATCCATGCGTGCACAGCGGAGGGTAATTTCAGTTTCAGTAATCTGACGATCCTGATGTATTATCAGCTTCATGGAACCTCCTCACAATTACGTTAATTGGTATTAAAAATGTCATACATCCATTCTTTTTTCAATGCTCCGGAAAAAAACGCCTGCCTTTCTTTTTCGCATAAGCTGCGGATTCTGCATTCTTCATACTTTTTCCTGATTTCCTCCGCTTCCGGTTTTTCCCCAGTCCGGCAGACAATGCGCCTGTGATACAGGAGCAGACAGCTGTCGGCCGGATTGCTGAAAAGGCTTAAATCGTGGGAAGATATCAGAAAGGTCACTTTATCCCTGCGTGCAGTTTCGTTTGCCATAGATTTCAGCGGCTCCTTTGCGCCGATGCATCCACTTCCTCGCTGAAAAATACATGATATTGTCATACACGGTATTTTTATAACGCAGTCCCTGTTCCCTGGCGGGAATAAATATGATATTTGTCATATAGAGTATAGGTCAGCCCTTCTTTCCTCTGGGATTGAGGTTATTATAGCCGGACAGCGGAGGAAATACAATGTGTCGCAGGATAAGATACCCTTGTGCACGACAAGATGCCATTTGGCTTATGCAAGGTTTGGATTTCTGATATTTTACATAGATTTTACATAACCTAAGCGTGTACTTTACACTCACCTGTTAAAATAATGATGGACAATGAGAAAATGCCGTGGTCCGGCCAGAATCCGGAGGACAGCAGTTTTTCATTGGAAACATAGGAAAAAGATACCGCCCCGAAGCGGAATGAGGGATACGTCAGGATTTCGAGTAAGTTTCAGACAGCGATATCCGTTGATGAGGGCAGAGGAGAGATGAGATGTCTATTAATGATGTAGGAATGTTGTTTTCTTTCATCGGCGGCCTGGGAATGTTCCTTTACGGGATGAATATCATGGCCGACGGCCTTCAGAAATCAGCCGGAGGGAAAATGCAGAAGCTGATGGGCTTTCTGACAAAAAACAGGCTGATGGCTATTCTTGTAGGTGCAGGAGTCACCGCTATCATACAGAGCTCTTCAGCCACCACGGTTATGGTGGTAGGCTTTGTAAATGCAGGTATGCTGGAGCTTGCCCAGGCAGTGGGCGTTATAATGGGCGCCAATATCGGTACTACCATTACGGCATGGATTGTTTCCATGAGCGAATGGGGGAGCGTAATGAAGCCGGAATTTTTTGCCCCGCTGCTTTTGGGGATCGGCGCGTTCCTCGTACTTTTTACAAAATCAGAAAAAAAGAAAAAAATCGGAGAGATTCTGGTAGGCTTCAGTATCTTGTTTATTGGCCTTTCCTTCATGTCCGATGCGATTAAGCCATACAGAGAAGCGCCCATATTTGCACAGGCTTTTGCCGTCCTTGGCAGGAATCCCGTTCTCGCGGTGCTGGCCGGCGCTGTGGTTACCGCCATTATCCAGAGCTCCTCGGCTTCTGTGGGTATCCTGCAGACGCTGGCGCTCAACGGTGTGGTAAACTGGCAGTCCGCTGTGTTCATTACGCTGGGCCAGAATATCGGGACCTGTGTGACCGCCCTGATTTCCAGCGCGGGAGCCGGGAAGAATGCAAAAAGAGCCTCTGTTATCCACCTGCTGTTCAATGTCATCGGCGCTGTGGTTTTCGGCATTATCATGTTTATCCTGTTCCGTTTTAATGCGGCATGGGGCGCGGCAGCCATTAACAGTGTGGAAATTTCTGTTTTCCATACAATTTTCAACGTACTCAATACCCTGATGCTGATTCCTTTTGCAAATAAGCTTGTCAAGCTTTCTACCTATATAATAAGGGATGATAAGGAAGCGGAGATCGCAGAAATAACGCCGGCAGGGGAAATGCGCCGCCATCTGGACGAACGTATTCTGGAAAACCCTGCATTTGCCATGGATACCGTGATGGGAGAGGTAAATGTGATGGGCCAGTCCGCCCTGGAAAACCTGAAGGCGGCCCTGGAAGGCGTGGAGACAGGCAACAAGGAACTGATCCGCTCCGTGTTTGATAAGGAAAAAATCATAAATGAAATGGAAAAGGTTCTCACCTCCTTCCTTGTGAGGGTGGATAATCTTTCCCTTACCGAGGGACAGCATAAGGTGGTAAAAAATCTTTTCTATACCATCAGCGACCTGGAAAGGGTGGGAGATCACGCGGAAAATATCGCGGAGCTTGCCGAAAATATGCGCAAGGATGAGATCTCCTTTTCCAAGAAAGGCTTCAAGGATTTGAAGCTGATTTCCAGTGAAACCATACTGGCGCTGGAAAGCGCGCTGAAGGCCAGGGAGCTTTCCAGCACACAGGATGCAATTCAGGAAGCGGATTATGAAAGGAATGTGGATAAGCTGGAGGATGAGCTGCGGGAGAAGCACATCCAGCGTCTATCCAAAGGGAAATGCGAGCCGGAAAGCGGCGTGGTATTCCTGGATCTGATCAGCAATCTGGAAAGAATCGCGGATCATGCCACAAACATTGCGGGGTATGTGGTCAGCGAATCCCGCAAACCACTTCCTGCGTTGGACGAAGAGTGATATACTGTTGTCAGAAACCCCGGTAGGAAGCGGCGAGAGTTCTGGTCCAGCTTCGTGCATGTGTGCGCCATGCTCTGCCTTCACTGCGGTTCCCTTTGGTCCGGCAGTATTCCCTGAAAAGGCACGCTTTCGCTCGGTTAAAAACGCAGCGGTACTAACGCCACAAAAGACGTGGCGTAAGGACCGGCGTTTTTAAACGGCCTTTACAGGGAACACTGCCGGGCCAAAGGGAACCGCAGTGAAGGCAGAGCACGGCGTCCACATACACGAAGCTGAACCAGAACCAGGCACATCTTGGCACCGGGTTTTATGAAAACAGGTTAAGGATTTAATGGCATGTGGCGGAATGGAGAGTAGGATGCAGAAGATATTTGTAATTGAAGATGATGAGAATATCCGGAATCTGGTGAAAATTGCTTTGGAAGGTTATGGCTATCAGGTGGCGGCTTTTGAGACTGCGGAGGAAGCGTTGGAGATTGTTGGGAGGGAGAAGCCGGATTTGGCGGTTTTTGATTTGATGCTTCCCGGCATGGATGGTCTTTCTGCGATTCGGATTATCAGGGGGCGGGAGGATGAGCTGAAGAGTATGCCGATTATTGTGCTTACGGCTAAGGATAAGGAGTACGATAAAGTGGTGGGGCTGGATGGCGGCGCGGATGATTATGTGACTAAGCCCTTCGGGGTTTTGGAGCTGGCGGCGAGAATTCGTTCGCTGCTTAGAAGGGCGTCCGAGCAGCAGCCTGTGCAGTCCGAGGGAAAGGTGCGTCTGGGAGGTTTATGTGTGGATACGGCGGCCAGGGAAGTGGCCATGAACGGGGAGCCGGTGGTTCTGACTTATAAGGAATATGAGCTTCTTATGTATCTGATCGATAACCGGGCCAGAGTGGTGGAGCGGGATGAGCTTCTTAACAAACTCTGGGATTATACGGCAGACATAGAAACGCGCACACTGGACATCCATATCCGTACCCTGCGCCAGAAGCTGGGCGAGGAAGGCAGCAGATATATCAAGACTATCCGCAGCGTGGGCTATCGTTTTGTGCTCCCGCAGGAGACGGAAAACAGGGATAATTAAATTATGAAACGAGCGATATTACTCCGGTTCGTAGCGATACTCATGCTGGCCCTCGCGGTCAGCAGTGTTTTTTCTTACTATTTTATCGGCAAAAATATGCTGAAAAGCAATCGGGAATCCATGCTGAATACCATTCATGTGGTGGACTATTCCCTGAATTATGATGGGGATCTGCAGGAACAGCTCAGCCGTCTGCATGAAGCGACCATGGATGAAAATTCCCGCGTCACCATTATCGGTGAAGACGGCACGGTAGTGGCGGACAACGAAATTGAACAGGTGGATTCCCTGGAAAACCATCTGGAGAGGGAAGAGGTGAAAGAGGCGCTGCGCAGCGGCTCCGGTTTTGCTACCAGGAATTCGGAAAGCCTGGGAGAGAACATGCTGTATGTGGCGGTTCATTCCAAGAAGGGACCCTATGTGGTGCGCATGGCGGTTCCTTATACCAATATGCTGGATTACATGATACTGATTTTCCCGGTGCTTCTTCTGGGCACAGGGATTGCTTTTGCCATGAGCGTCGTCATCGCCGTGCGTTTTACAAATACGATTACCACGCCCTTAAATGAGATTTCCAGGGAGATGGAAAAGGTGCGCAGCGACAATCCCAGCTTTACCTTTAAAACCTATAAATATAAGGAACTGAACGTGATTTCCGCAACCACCATGAAAATGGCGGAGGAAATCCGGGAGCACATGGATCGCCTGGAAAAGGAAAAACGTATCCGCCAGGAATTTTTCAGCAATGCCTCCCATGAGCTTAAAACCCCTATCACATCGGTGAGAGGCTATGCGGAGCTGCTGGATCAGGGCTTTGTGACGGATGAGGCCGTCAAAAAGGATTTTATTGCCAGGATTCTGAAGGAAACGGACAATATGACCAATCTGATCAATGATATCCTCATGATATCCAGGCTGGAAGCCAAGGAAGCGGAGGTGACCTATTCCACGGTGCGAATGGTGCCGCTGCTTACGGAAATTTTTGAATCTGTCGAACCCATTGCCGCGGAATATCAGGTAACGCTTCACAAGGAATGCGAGCCTGTCTCCATAGAGGCCAGCGCCAAACAGCTTCGGGAGCTGATTATGAATCTGGTCAGCAACGGCATCAAATACAACCATCCCGGCGGTAATGTATGGGTTGAAATCAGCGCCAGGGGGACGGATATGTGCGTGCGTGTCCGCGACGACGGCTGCGGAATCAGAAAGGAAGATCAGGACAGGATCTTCGAACGCTTCTACCGCGTGGACAAAGGACGCAGCAAAAAGATGGGCGGTACAGGGCTTGGCCTGTCCATCGTAAAACATATTGCGGAGTACTATAACGGTCATATTGAACTGGAAAGCGAGCCGGGGAAAGGCAGCTGTTTTACGGTGACGATCCCGGGAAATCAGACGAAAAGTTGACAACTTCGCGGCTTTGCGGTAAACTTAGTCCTATATTCAGGTATATTACTGCTATGTGTATTGTGCTTGGACAAAGTACCTGGGTCTAAAGGAGGAGAAAAAATTATGGCAGAAACGAAGAAAACCGAAGCAAAGGAAACTGTAAAACCTGTTGAGAAAATCGCTGCAAAAGCTGATGCGCCCAAAATCGAAACCAAAGAACCCGAAAAAACACCAGCAGTAAAAGCGGCCGTAAAAGAGCCCGCAGAGGCAAAGGCACCTGCCAAAAAGGCGCCTGCAAAGAAAACAGCTGTAAAAAAGGAAGCTGTGAAAAAAGAGACAGTAAAGAAAGAAACCGTAAAGAAGGAAACTGTGAAGAAAGAGCCTGTTAAGAAAGCTCCTGTGAAAAAAGCGGCTGAGAAGCCCGCTGCAGCCCCTGCGAAAAAAGCAGCGGCCAGGGAAGAGATCAAAGAGACAGTAACCGTACAGTTTGCAGGAAAATCCTACTCATCGGAGGATCTGGTAAAAATTGCGAAGGACGTATGGAAATATGACCTGGGCAGGAACGAAGAAGAGTTCAAAACCGTAGAACTGTATGTAAAGCCGGAAGAGAGCAGTGTATATTATGTAATCAACGGAGACGTTACCGGCAGCTTTGCCATCTGATCCCAGGGAACAGAGGACTGTATTACATAGAACCGTTCTGACGCAGCATAAGGCTGCATATAACTTCACATCATTTGCACGCCGTATCCGGACAGGAACGGCGGATCTTTTGTCTGATCCGTCCGATTCCGGCCTCTTTAAGGATACGGCGTTTCTTTTGAAAATGTTTCCTCATACAGGGATATTTGATTTTTTCTTAAGTTTACGTTCATGATTTTCATATTTTTTTCACTAATTTATTTCAAAAAACGAGTTGACAACGTTTGGGAGAAGTGATAATGTATGTTCAGAAGGTGTTAGCACTCCTAAGGGTTGAGTGCTAACAACTTAAAAAAGAGGTGAGGTAATGCAGAGCGAACTGGATGAACGTAAAATGAAGATTCTGCAGGCTATCATCCGGAACTATCTGGAGACGGGAGAGCCGGTGGGCAGCAGGACAATTTCCAAATATACGGATTTGAACCTGAGTTCAGCTACCATCCGCAATGAGATGGCTGATCTGGAAGAGCTCGGCTATATCATTCAGCCTCATACCTCGGCAGGCAGGATCCCTTCCGATAAAGGCTACCGTCTTTATGTGGACAGCATGCTGGAAGAGAAGGACAGGGAAGTCGCTGATTTGAAGGAGCTTCTCGTGGAGAAGGAAGATAAGATGGAACATCTTCTCCAGCAGGTAGCGAAGGTTCTTGCGGTAAATACCAATTATGCGGCAATGATTTCATCGCCGCTTTATCATGGAAACAAGCTGAAGTTCATTCAGCTTTCAAGAGTGGATGAACATCAGGTGCTGGCGGTTATCGTTGTGGAAGGCAATGTGATTAAGAACACAATGCTCCACGTGGACGAGGCGCCGGATCAGGAAACCATGCTTAAGCTCAACATCCTGCTGAATACGCATTTAAACGGCAAATCCATGGATGAGATCAATCTGGGGACAATAGCCAACCTGAAGCAGCAGGCAGGAATACACAGCAGCATGGTGGGAGAAATTATCGATGCGGTGGCGGAAGCCATTCAGGCGGATGAGGACCTGGAGATTTATACCAGCGGCACCAACAACATCCTTAAATATCCGGAGCTGGCGGATAAGGAGCTGGCCGGACAGCTTATTACCACATTTGAAGAAAAACAGGCATTAAACCAGATAGTTCAGGAAACACTTGCTGATGAGAACAGCACCGGCATACAGGTATATATCGGTGATGAGACCCCGGTACAGACAATGAAGGACTGCAGTATTGTTACGGCAACCTATGAACTGGGAGAAGGAATGAAAGGGACGGTGGGAATCATCGGACCGAAGAGAATGGATTACGACAGAGTCGTGGGCATTCTGAAGAATCTCATGAGCCAGCTGGATACGCTGTATAAGAAAAAATAGAAGTGTCAGGTACACAGAATGGAGTGAAGCAGAAAATGGAAAATAAAGATAACCGTAATCTGGAAGAAGAGATGGACACTGCTTCTGAGGCGAAGGCCGGAGAAGAGACAGCAGAAGCTCCCAGGACAGAGGAAACGGCAGACGCGGATACTGATTCTTCCGAAGGAAACGGAGAAGGCGGTGAAGCCGGGGCATCGGAGGATACCCAGGAGGATTCCGAACAGGCGGAGGATAATTCCTCTGTAGAAAAAGAGGGATTCTTCAAAAAGAAAAAGAAAGATAAAAAAGAAGAGGCCTTCAAGGTGAAAATAGACGAACTGGAAGACAGGGTAAAACGTCAGATGGCCGAATTTGAGAACTTCAGAAAACGTACCGACAAAGAAAAGGCAGCAATGTTCGAAACCGGAGCAAAAAGTGTGATAGAGAAAATCCTCCCGGTGGTTGACAACTTTGAAAGAGGTCTGGCAGCCGTACCGGAGAATGAAAAGGATTCCGCTTTTGTGGAAGGCATGAACAAGGTATATAAACAGCTGATGACCGAGCTGGACAACATGGGAGTAAAGCCCATCGAAGCTGCAGGTCAGGAATTCGATCCTAATTTCCACAATGCAGTGATGCATGTGGAGGATGAGGAATACGGTGAGAACATCGTAGTGGAGGAATTCCAGAAGGGTTACACATATCATGACGCTGTGGTAAGACACAGTATGGTTAAGGTGGCAAATTAAGTATTTCAGGCATGGCCTGATGAAATAGCCGTATTAAGCGGTAGAATGGAGGAGAATCATGAGCAAAATTATTGGTATCGACTTAGGTACAACAAATAGCTGTGTGGCAGTAATGGAAGGTGGAAAGCCCACCGTTATCGCCAATGCGGAAGGCGCAAGAACAACACCCAGTGTTGTCGCATTCACCAAGACAGGGGAAAGACTGGTAGGAGAGCCTGCAAAGCGTCAGGCAGTAACCAACGCGGACAGAACAGTTGCTTCCATCAAGAGACATATGGGAAGCGACTACAAGGTAGACATTGACAGTAAGAAATACTCCCCGCAGGAAATTTCCGCAATGATTCTGCAGAAGCTGAAAGCAGATGCGGAGAACTATCTGGGAGAAAAAGTAAACGAAGCTGTTATCACAGTTCCCGCTTACTTCAATGACGCACAGCGTCAGGCAACCAAGGATGCAGGAAAGATCGCAGGCCTGGATGTTAAGCGTATCATCAACGAGCCTACGGCAGCAGCGCTTGCCTATGGCCTTGATAATGAAAAAGAACAGAAAATCATGGTATACGACCTGGGCGGCGGTACCTTCGATGTTTCCATCATCGAAATCGGTGACGGCGTAATCGAAGTACTTGCAACCAACGGTGATACACGTCTGGGCGGTGATGATTTTGATAATAAAGTAATCGACTGGATGGTAAGCGAATTCAAGAAGCAGGAAGGCATCGACCTTTCCGGCGATAAGATGGCTATGCAGAGACTGAGAGAAGCTGCAGAAAAAGCCAAGAAAGAGCTTTCCAGCGCAACAACAACCAACATCAACCTTCCTTTCATCACAGCAACTGCAGATGGACCGAAGCACTTTGATATGGATCTGACAAGAGCCAAATTTGACGAACTTACCCATGACCTGGTGGAAAGAACAGCAATCCCCGTGCAGAACGCCCTGAGAGATGCGGGAATCACAGCATCTGAGCTTGGCAAGGTACTGCTGGTAGGCGGTTCCACACGTATTCCTGCCGTACAGGATAAGGTAAAACTGATGACAGGCCATGAGCCCAGCAAGACCCTGAATCCGGATGAATGTGTTGCTATCGGCGCTTCCATCCAGGGCGGCAAGCTGGCAGGCGACGCAGGCGCAGGCGATATCCTTCTTCTGGATGTTACCCCTCTGTCCCTGTCCATTGAAACCATGGGCGGTGTTGCTACAAGGCTGATTGAGAGAAATACTACCATTCCTACAAAGAAGAGCCAGATTTTCTCCACAGCGGCAGATAACCAGACTGCAGTTGATATCAACGTACTGCAGGGTGAAAGACAGTTTGCAAAGGATAACAAATCTCTCGGCCAGTTCAGACTGGATGGTATCCCGCCGGCAAGACGCGGTGTTCCTCAGATTGAAGTTACCTTTGATATTGATGCCAACGGTATCGTAAATGTATCCGCAAAGGATCTGGGCACAGGAAAAGAACAGCACATCACCATTACCGCAGGCTCCAATATGTCTGAAGGTGATATCGAGAAAGCGGTAAAGGAAGCTGCTGAGTACGAAGCTCAGGATAAGAAGAGAAAAGAAGCAATTGACACAAGAAATGAAGCTGATTCCTTCGTATTCCAGACAGAAAAAGCGCTGGAAGATGTAGGTGACAAGATTCCGGAAGCTGACAAGGCAAGCGTACAGGCAGATCTGGCTGCTCTGAAGACTCTGCTGGATCAGACCAAGGATCAGGAAATGACAGAATCCCAGGTTGCAGATATGAAGGCTGCCCAGGAAAAACTGATGCAGAGCGCACAGACCCTGTTCTCCAAGGTTTATGAGCAGGCGCAGGCAGCCGGCGGTGCCGCAGGCGCAGGCCCCGACATGGGCGGTGCAGCCGGAAACGCAGGCTCCGCACCGGATGATGATGTAATTGACGGTGATTTCAGAGAGGTTTAAGCTTAAAAAATACAACACTAGGGGGCACTGCCGTGTCCCTTAGTGTTGCGTTCAGAAAAAGATGATTCTGCGGTGAATGCAGAACCAAGGGAGGCATATTTATGGCGGAACAAAAGAGAGATTATTATGAGGTCCTAGGCGTTGAGAAGAATGCTGACGACGCAGCCATTAAGAAAGCATACAGAGTCCTCGCCAAAAAATACCATCCTGATATGAACCCGGGAGATGCGGAGGCGGAAAAGAAATTTAAGGAAGCATCGGAGGCATATGCGATACTGAGTGATCCTGAGAAACGGCGCCAGTACGACCAGTTCGGCCATGCAGCCTTTGACAACGGCGCAGGTGGCGGCGGCTTCGGCGGCTTTGATTTCAACAGCGCAGATTTTGGCGATATTTTCGGTGATATATTTGGTGATTTCTTCGGCGGCGGATCCCGCAGAAGCGGCAGGGCGAGCAATGCACCCATGAAGGGCGCCAATCTTCGTACCAGTGTGCACATAACCTTCGAAGAAGCGGTATTCGGTACATCTAAGACCATAGAACTGAATGTAAAGGAAGAATGTAAGACCTGTCACGGAACGGGAGCCAAGGAGGGTACACAGCCCATTACCTGTCCCAAGTGCGGCGGTAAGGGCCAGGTGGTATTTACCCAGCAGTCCTTCTTTGGCACGGTCCGCAATGTACAGACCTGTCCGGACTGTAACGGCACCGGCAAGGTAATTAAAGATAAATGTACTGACTGCCATGGAAGCGGTTATGTACCCATGAAGAAACGGTTTGAGGTGGATATCCCTGCGGGAATCGACAACGGCCAGTGCAAGCGTCTGGCTGGCATGGGAGAACCGGGCGTCAACGGCGGCCCCAGGGGAGATGTGCTTGTAGAAGTCATTGTAGGGCGTCATCCCATATTCCAGCGCCAGGATTACAATATCTATTCCACGGTTCCTGTATCCTTTGCCGTAGCGGCTCTTGGCGGCGAGGTAGTTATTGATACGGTGGACGGCAAGGTTATTTATGATGTGAAGCCCGGAACCCAGACGGACACCAAAATCCGCCTGAAGGGAAAAGGCGTTCCCAACCTGCGGAACAAAGAGGTGCGCGGCGACCACTACGTAACTCTTGTAGTCCAGGTACCCGACAAGCTTTCCGGCGAAGCCAAGGAACTGCTCAGAAAATTCGACGAAGTTTCCGGCGACAGCCTGAATGCGGCGAAGAGAATGGGCGATGGCGGAGCTGCGGAAGGGAAAGAAAAGAAGAAAAAAGGATTCTGGAAATAGGAATTTCCGGATTCCTGACAGATAACAAAAGGCAGCCCGCGGGGCTGCCTTTTGTATATAGCGGCGTTTTCCCGGAGGGAACGGGTAGATAACAGGCGAGCGCCTTAGGAGCGCTTTGCATAAGAGAATGCTATAAGAACGAAGTACAGCTGTCAGGAAAGCGGCTTAAAATAAATTCGGCTGTCCTCACCGCCCGTATCCGGCCGGTTTCCTATATAAACAAATCCGTATTTTTCATAGAACCCAATATGATCCGTAGCCAGATATACTTTTTCATGTCCCTGCCTCCTGGCTTCTTCACAAGCATGGCTGATGATTTGCTCACTGTATCTGTGTCCCCGGTACTCAGGCGCTGTAAATACAAACCCCAGCCAGGGAAACAGCCGGATATCATCGATACAGTCCTGATGTGTCAGGGTAACAAAGGAAACCAGTTTATCCCCATCGCACAGAAGAAACAGCTTGCCGCCTGTTCCCAGCACCGTTTCAAACCGGCCGTCCTTGAGCAGCACTGCCAGATATTTTGCTGCGCCCCAGTCGCAGCTCCCGATTTTTTCTATCCAGCATTCTTTTTTCCCATCTTCAAAATATTCGATTATCTGCATAAAGGGCCTCCTTGAAAATGATTTTTTCCCCACATGGACCTGTGCCATCCGGTATTCTGTGCGCGCGTATACGGACGGCAGCCGACGCGGCGGTTAAGGATAGTAAACCTCATGCCGGTATGTCTTTGGCGCCGTTATCTGTTGCTCAAGTGTCTGCGGAAAAATAATTGATTTAATTATATCAGCCTGGAAACTAAAAGGACAGGTGTAATTGCAGTATGATTTGATGAATGGCAGACAGAAATAACAGATAAGAAATAACAGATAAGAAGCAACAAATAAGAAGCAACAAATAAGAAGCAATAAATAAGGAGCAACAGATAAAAATCAGAATTTCAGCCAGCTGAATAATTGAGCCGGGTAATAAAAATCAGATTTCTCCCGATGCGGGATGTCTGGTGCAGGGGTGTGCTATGTGTTAGAATAAAGAAAAACAGGCAGGCGGATACTATATAATCCGCAGAAAGAATGTATAGAAGAAAAAATGTAAACTAATTATAAATAAAAAATGTAATCAGAAAGGCGGGAACAAAATGCGGAAAAATGAAGAAGGAAAACTTGTGGATGAAAATGGTCTGACGGAGGAGGAGTTTCTCAGCCAATATCAGCCCCGGGATTATGAACGTCCGTCGGTTACGGTGGACATGCTCATTTTTGCTGTGGATAAGTCAGGCGAAAACAAGAGGCTTCTGTTGATAAAGCGGAAAAATCATCCGTATTTGGGCTGTTGGGCGCTGCCGGGAGGCTTTGTGGAGATGAAGGAGTCTCTGCGGGAGGCGGCCGCCAGGGAGTTGGAGGAGGAAACAGGCGTAAAGGGAATGCGTCTGGAGCAGCTTTACACATTTGGAGAGGTGGAGCGTGATCCCCGTACACGGATAATTTCAGTGGCCTATATGGCTGTTGTGGATGATGAAGAGCTTTCAGTCCGGGCCGGGGACGATGCAGCGGAAGCTGTCTGGTTCCGGGTTTGGAAGGAGGAAGGGGAAAACGGGGAATGTATTTTCCTGGAATCAGCAGAAGCGGGAGTTCGTTTTGCCTATGCGGTGGAAAAGGAAGCGAAGGGTGAAGGCGAACGGAGGTGCAGGCCGATATTTGATGCGGAAGCGGAACGGGGACTGGCCTTCGATCATATAGAGGCGGTCCGTATGGGGCTGCAACGTTTGTAATAGTAGTAACTGACAGTTTATACTTAACTGCTGTTGAACCCGGGTAATCCTTGCTAAGCCGACATGCCTATGATAGACTGGAAGCTGATAGAATTGTGAAGCTGTAACTCAACGGAGGTAAAGCATGAAAAAGCCATTACCAATAGGTGTTGATGATTTTAAAAAGCTTATTACAAGCGGATATTATTATGTTGATAAAACGTTGTTTATAAAGGAACTGTTAGATAAAAAAGGAGATGTAAATTTATTTACAAGGCCCAGGAGATTTGGGAAAACACTTAATATGAGTATGCTGAGATATTTTTTTGAGAAGAAAGATTCTCAGCCCGAATTGGAGGAAAATAAAAAGCTGTTTGATGGTCTGGGCATCATGGAAGCAGGAGAACGGTATAGAGGGGAGATGGGAAGGTATCCTGTTATCTGTCTGACCTTGAAATCCGGTAAACAGCGTACTTATCAATCGGCCTATCATAAGCTGCGAAGAGAACTGGCCAATGAATTCGACAGGCATAGGAAAATAAAAGAGAGGCTTTCTCCTGAAAAAGCGGTCAGATATCAAAAAATTCTGGAGGAAACCGCTTCCGAAGATGATTTTTCAGGAGCCCTTCAGTTTTTAAGCGAGGCTCTTTGGGAGAGTACAGGCCAAAAATCGATCATATTAATAGATGAATATGATGTCCCGCTGGAAAATGCTTATTTCAATGGTTTCTATGAAGAAATGTCGGATTTTATCCGTTCGCTTTTTGAATCTGCCTTAAAGTCAAACCCTTATCTTGAGTTTGGAGTGATCACAGGATGCCTGAGAATAACAAAAGAGTCGATTTTTACAGGGTTGAATAACCTGAAAATGGTATCAATCCTCAGCAATATATATGATGAGTACTTTGGTTTTACTCAAAAGGAAACCGAGGCGTTGTTAGATGAATACGATCGGGCAGATAAGATGGAAATAATGAAGGAATGGTATAATGGCTATCGGTTTGGTAATGCCGAGGTCTATAATCCCTGGAGTGTACTTAATTTTCTTGATGCGCTTCGGGAAAATGCAGGAGCCTTGCCGATGCCGTATTGGGCGAATACAAACTCGAATGATATTGTTAAAAGCCTTGTAGAGCGGGCGGATATCTCAGTCAAGGGAGAACTGGAGCATTTAATCGATGGCGGGGCGATTGAAAAACCTATACATGAAGATATAACTTATGACAGTATATACGGTTCAGATGATAATCTATGGAACTTTTTGTTCTTTACCGGATATCTGAAGCTGGTGGACAGACGGCTGCAGGCTGAAACGGAATATATCTTAATGGCCATTCCCAATATTGAGGTTAAGCATATTTTTAAGGGTACCATACGGAACTGGTTTACTGAGGAAATTGAAAAGAAAGATCTGGGAAAGTTTTTTACTGCGATTGAGCGGGGAAATGTGCGATATATGGAAGAAGAACTCTCAGCCTGTCTGCAGGAGACGATAAGCTTTTATGACTATGCGGAAAATTATTATCATGGATTTTTAACAGGATTGCTGAAAACACAAAATAAATACCGGGTGATATCCAATCAGGAGTCGGGACTGGGAAGGCCGGATATTATTATGAAGTCCGCAAGTATACGCGGGCTTGCAATTATTATGGAGCTAAAGGTGGCAGACGATTTTTCGGAAATGGAAGCAGGGTGTATCCAGGCGCTTAACCAGATTGAGACGCGAAAATATTCAATGGAATTAGAGATGGAGGGATATAAAGATATTATAAAATATGGAATCTGTTTCTATAAAAAAGAATGTATGGTCCTAAAAATTTAATCTTGCGTTTTAACTTATTGAAACAACAGTTGGTTAATGGTATAATATGCCGAAGTATGAACTTGAAAAAAGATGGAATACAGAAGGTTTCTTTGAGTTTTATCTTTACAGCAGATACCTTTCGGCCGGATAAAACAAAGGCATCTGTCCTGCCTGCATAAAGGAGCGGAAGGAGCGTTTTGGGAAGAGCCGAAATTAAAGCCTTATTTTATTTAGGTTTTTGGGAAAGGCCAGAAGAGGCGTCGGCTTCTTTTGGCTATCTTCATTTTATGTCGGAGTCCTGCGGATCGTTAAAGGCAATTCCTGTCATTGAGGAGACGGGAATTATCATTACGGATGAAACTGTAAGGCTGATTTCCGGGCTGTGAAAAATTATGGATAAAGAATACCTGTAAGGAGCATATAATATGAAATGGAAAAAATTCAGGATAAAAACAATAACGGATGCGGAGGACATAATTATCAGCACCCTTTATGATATTGGCCTGGAAGGGGCGCAGATCGAGGATAAGGTGCCGCTGACGGCCGCGGAAAAGGAGCAGATGTTCGTGGACATCCTGCCGGATGGGCCGGAGGATGACGGGATTGCGTGGCTCAGCTTTTTCGTGGAGGAAACAGAGGACGGGCATCTTCTGGTAGACGGCAAAGAGACGGACGAGGAGTCCGTTATGGAAAATGTGCGCAGGGAGCTGGAGGAGCTGCGGATATTCTGCGACATTGGAGAAGGAAGCATTTCCGTGGATGAGACGGAGGATATTGACTGGATCAATAACTGGAAGCAGTATTTTCACCAGTTTTATATTGATGATCTCCTTGTTATCCCTTCCTGGGAAGAGGTGGAGGAAACGGATAAGGACAAGATGGTCCTTCATATTGATCCTGGTACGGCCTTCGGGACGGGGATGCATGAGACAACACAGCTTTGCATCAGGCAGCTGAAAAAGTTTGTGACGCCGGAAACCGTGCTTCTGGATGTGGGCACCGGCAGCGGAATCCTGGGGATTCTTGCGCTGATGTTCGGAGCAAGGAGCGTGGTGGGAACTGATTTGGATCCCTGCGCAGTAGAAGCGGTACGTGAAAATCTGGAATCCAATCATATTGACCCGGAAAAATTCGAAATGCTGATTGGCAATATCATTACGGAAAAAGAAGTTCAGGATCGGGTGGGGTATGGCTGTTATGATATTGTGGCGGCAAATATTCTGGCTGATGTACTGGTAAACCTGACGCCGGTGATCTGCAGCCAGCTGAAGCCGGGAGGAATCTATATTACCTCAGGAATTATAGATGACAAGGAAACAACGGTGGTAGATGCGGTAAAGGCTGCCGGACTGGAGCTTCTGGAGGTCAATTATCAGGGTGAATGGGTTGGCGTGACGGCGAGAAAGCCAGTGTGACAGTAACAGCCAGTTTGACAGGAGAGCGGGAATCGGAATGTATCAGTTTTTTGTGGAGCCCGGGCAGATTCAGGGAAAGACGGTTATCATCACGGGAAGTGATGTGAATCATATTAAGAATGTACTGCGTATGAAGCCGGGAGAGGAAATCGCGGTAAGCAACGGTGTCGATGGACGGGAGTACAGATGCGGGATTGAGGAAATCCGGGAGGACGAGGTGGTTTGCACGCTTCGTTTCATCAAAGAGGATGGGCTGGAGCTGCCTTCCAGGATTTACCTGTTCCAGTGTCTGCCCAAGGCGGATAAAATGGAGCTTGTCATTCAGAAGGCGGTGGAGCTGGGGGCCTTTGCAGTGGTGCCTGTGGCGGCTAAGCGCTGTGTGGTAAAGCTGGATGCGAAAAAGGAAAAGAGCAAGCTGGCAAGGTGGCAGGGAATTGCCGAGTCTGCGGCCAAGCAGAGCAAACGCCGCATCGTACCGGAGGTAATGCCGGTGATGTCCATGCAGGAGGCGCTGCATTTTGCAAAGGATATGGATGTGAAGCTTTTTCCTTACGAGCTGGCTGAAGGGATGGGAAAGACAAAGGAGCTGATCGCAGGCATCCGCCCCGGCCAGTCCATCGCGGTTTTCATCGGACCGGAGGGCGGTTTTGAGGATGGTGAGGTGGAGGCTGCTTCGGAGTGCGGTTTCGTGCCGGTGACACTGGGGCGTCGCATTCTGCGGACGGAAACGGCAGGCTTTACTGTGCTTGCCTGGATTATGTATCAGCTGGAGGCGGATCAGGGCGTTTAGGAGTACCAATTGTCGAAAGCAGACATATAATAAGTTAGGCGGATTCCGATTGGGGAGTCCGCGCTTCTTTACCGGCAAATCAAATACAGAAAGTTGGGAAAAATTATGGAATGCTATCTGGATAACTCTGCTACGACAAAATGCTTTGACAGCGTAGCGGCTATCATGACCCAGGTCATGTGTCAGGACTATGGCAATCCATCCAGTATGCACATGAAAGGAGTGCAGGCAGAGCAGTATCTGCGCTATGCCAAAGATGTGATTGCAAGAATCCTGAAGGTGAATGAAAAAGAGATTTTCTTCACCTCGGGAGGTACGGAATCGGATAATCTTGCCCTCATCGGAAGCGCTTATGCAAACTGCCGGGCAGGAAGGCATCTGATAACAACCTCTATTGAACACCCGGCAATCCTGCAGACGATGCAGTATCTGGAAGGACAGGGCTTTGAAGTGACTTATCTGCCGGTGGACTGCTATGGGCGGATCCGGCTGGAGGATTTGGAGTATGCAATGAGGCAGGATACGATTCTGGTATCCATTATGCATACGAATAATGAGCTCGGTTCCTTGCAGCCTGTCGCTGAGGCGGGCAGGCTGATTAAACAGATGAATCCGGGAACGCTTTTTCATGTGGATGCGGTGCAGGGATTTGGTAAATACAGGATTCTGCCGAAAAAAATGGGAATCGATATGCTGTCTGTGAGCGGACACAAGATTCACGGGCCCAAGGGTGTGGGATTTCTTTATATCAATGAAGCGGTAAAGATCCAGCCGATTATTTTCGGCGGGGGCCAGCAGCGCGGCATGCGTTCCGGGACGGAAAATGTACCGGCAATTGCAGGGCTGGCGAAGGCTGCCGAGGAGATGTATGGAAATCTGGATGAGGATGTGAACAGGCTGTATGCTTTGAAGCAGATGTTTATTGACGGTGTGACACAGCTGGACGGCGTGCAGATTAACGGGCTGACCGGGCGTGAGAGCGCGCCTCATGTTATCAGTGTTTCTTTCCGGGGAATCCGGAGCGAGGTTCTGCTACATGCACTGGAGGAGCGGGGAATTTATGTTTCTTCGGGAAGCGCCTGTTCTTCCAATAAGCCGGGAACGGCGGCATCGGCTACACTGCGGGCAATTGGTCTGGATAAGGAGCTGATGGGCTCTACGCTTCGTTTCAGCCTGTCGGTGTTTACCACGGAGGAAGAGATCCGTTATGCGTTGAATGCGTTGTATGAGATGGTGCCCATGCTGCGCAGGTTTACAAGAAGATAGAGTCGGCGTCCGGCCTTTTGGCCGGACGGAAAACCGGCAGGAGTCGTTGGGCTGTCGGGCGGCATGTGAAAAGCAGCCGGGCAGGGCAGGATAGGAGGATGTATGGTTTTTAAGGCGTTTTTGATAAAGTACGCGGAAATCGGCGTAAAGGGAAAGAACCGGGGGATTTTCGAGGATGCGCTTGTGCAGCAGATTAAGTATGCGCTGAAGCGGTGTGAGGGAGATTTCGCGGTTCATCGTACCCGGGGCAGAATCTATGTGGACGTGCTGTCTGAGGCGTATGATTATGATGAGACGGTGGAGCATCTGCAGAGGGTGTTCGGTATCGCGGAAATCTGTCCGATGGTGCAGGTGGAGGACGAAGGGTTTGACAAGCTGTGCGGTACGCTTGTGGAATATATGGACGATGTGTATGCGGACAAGCATATTACGTTCAAGGTGAGTGCGAGAAGGGCAAGGAAGAATTATCCGCTGGATTCTATGACGATCAATTCAGAGGTGGGCGGCGTCCTGCTGGATGCGTTCCCGGATATGAAGGTGGATGTGCATAAGCCGGATGTGATGCTGTATATTGAGATCCGGGAGAAGATTTATATTTATTCCATAGAGATTCCCGGGCCGGGAGGGATGCCGGTGGGGACGAATGGTAAGGGGATGCTGCTGCTTTCGGGAGGGATTGATTCTCCTGTGGCGGGGTATATGATCGCAAAGCGCGGTGTGAAGATTGATGCGGTTTATTTTCATGCGCCTCCGTATACGAGCGAGAGGGCGAAGCAGAAGGTGGTGGATCTGGCAAAGCTGGTGTCAAGGTACAGCGGGCCGATTTACCTGCATGTGGTGAATTTTACGGATATTCAGCTGTATATTTATGAGAAGTGTCCGCATGATGAGCTGACGATAATTATGAGAAGGTATATGATGCGGATTGCGGAGATGATAGCAAGGGATACGGAGTGTCTGGGGCTGATTACGGGCGAGAGTATCGGGCAGGTGGCTTCTCAGACGATGCATTCGCTGGCGGCTACGGATGATGCGTGTGAGATGCCGGTGTACAGGCCGCTGATTGGGATGGATAAGCAGGAGATTATTGATATTTCTGAGAGGATTGGGACGTATGAGACGTCGATTTTGCCGTTTGAGGATTGTTGTACGATCTTTGTGGCAAAGCATCCGGTGACGAAGCCGAATTTGAATGTGATAAGGAAGCATGAGAGGTTTTTGGATGATAAGATCGATGAATTGGTGAAGACGGCTGTGGAGTCGAAGGAATTGGTGGTTGTGGGGAAGGATTGAGATGGTTTGGGGAGAGGAGTGAGGGGCGGGCTCGGGGAGGCGCTGCGCTGTCCCCATCGCTAATGGGGGGAGGAGGTAGGCTCGGGACCGGGGGGCCCCATCGCTTATGGGAGGAGAGGGAGAGGGAGACGGGCTCGGGGCGGGCGCCCCATCGCATGGGT
>ENA-ORTD01000288-ORTD01000288.1-human-gut-metagenome-genome-assembly--contig:-NODE-288-length-53594-cov-4.133996_pt1 | contig 53594 bp, 53 predicted proteins | sample MGYA00241907_ERZ509178 | MGnify/ENA primary metagenome ERZ509178 (study PRJEB26280, sample SAMEA2338793) | human gut metagenome | biome: human gut; feature: human-associated habitat; material: faeces...
TGCTACTTTTGAAGACTTCTTTTACACCGCTTACGTTATTATTGACGAATTGTATCATCAGTTTGCACCTCCAGAAGTTACCAGACGACGGCATATCCTGAATGCAAAATTATCTGACTCAGAAATCATTACTATCAGTCTCTGTGGAGAATTGGCAGGCGTTGATTCTGAGAATGCATGGTTTTCTTTTGTGAAACGAAACTACAGGCATCTTTTTCCGCAGCTTTGCAGCAGAAGTCGTTTTAACAGAACGAGACGCGCCCTGATGCAGACAACAGAATTGTTACGACAAAAAATGATTTCCGTATTCCCAATTCCAGTCAGTTCCTATTACATCATCGACAGTTTTCCACTTGCAGTCTGTAAATTTGGGCGTGCACGATATTGTAAAGCCTTTCGTGACCATGGTGCTGATTATGGAAAATGTCCTTCCAAAAAAGAAACCTATTATGGATATAAAGTACATGCATTAATTACATTAGAAGGATATATTGCATCATTTGAGATCACACCGGCATCTACAGATGATCGTGAAGGATTACGTGATCTGGCAGACCATTGGTCTAATGTTACAATTTTAGCGGATAAAGGCTATGTTGGAAAAAACATGAAACAGGAAATGCAGGAAAAAAATATCTGTCTTTTTGCTCTGAAACGTTCCAACAGTAAGGAAAATTGGCCGAAATCCGTACGTCAGTTAATATTCAAACTGAGAAGGCGGGTAGAAACCGTATTCTCTCAATTGAGTGGTCAGTTAAATGCAGAAAGAGTGTTAGCCAAAAGCTTTCAGGGGTTATGTACCCGTCTGGTTAATAAAGTACTGGCATACAATCTCTGTATTGCGTTGAATAGTATTTTCGGTGAAACCTGTGAACTTGGAAAAATCAAAAAATTGATATTCTAAAAATTTTATTTTTTAATATCTGTAGGGATTCTTTGCGGTTTTACAGGTTTTCACATAATCTATTTGAAGTAGCACAATAGGTTAATATCAATTTTAATAAATACCAAAAATCAAATTTATTGCCATCAATTTTTCTTTGTATACGATTTAATAACAAAGGATTCATTGGTGTACTACAAATAATCGTAGTAACAAATGATGCCAAAGGTCTATCCGTCATAAAAGACATTATAATCAATACGATATTTACTATCCAAAATATTATTTCTGCTATTATCCTTTTCACTATTAATGTCACTCCCAATCTATTCTTCTCCAAAGTCAACTTTTTAATATTCTAAAAAATGAGAGCATATCACTTCCGCAATATACTCTCATCACTCACAGCGTTCCCTTTCTATTTTAAACAACAAGCAAATTCCTCGTTAAGAGGTTGGGTAATTTTCTTTACCCAATACTCTACCCAATCTGTACCCAAAATAGCACGATATTTTATGAGATTTTACAGTAGTTTATAACACTTGTCAAAATAGCTAGAAACCGCTTAAATACGCTATTTAATTCGCTTTTTATCAGTCCAACGATTGATAAATTAGTTTCCCATCTGAGCTGCAACTTCTGCTGCAAAGTCTTCCTGTTTCTTTTCGATTCCTTCACCTGTCTCAAAACGAACAAATCTCTTAACAGTTACGTTTGCATTGTTTTCTTTTGCAACTTTTTCTACATATTTAGCAACTGTAAGGTCACTGTCCTGAACATATGCCTGATCTAACAGACAGATTTCTTTCAATTCTTTATTCAGACGTCCGATGATCATTTTTTCAATGATGTTTTCCGGTTTTTCCGGATTCTCTTTCTTAGCTGCTGCAAGAAGGATTTCTTTCTCGTGATCCATGTATTCCTGAGAAACTTCTGCACGAGATGTATATTTTGGAGACATAGCTGCTACCTGCATAGCTACGTTCTTTAAGCATTTTTTGATTTCATCGTTTACTACGTCTGCCTCTGCTTCGATCAGAACACCGATACGTCCGCCGCCGTGGATATAATCTACAACACATCCGTCTGTTACGATCTTTTCAAATCTTCTGATGTTCAGGTTTTCTCCGATTACTGCTACTTTTTCAACAAGAGCATCTTTTACAGTCTTTGTTGTATCAGCTGCCCATGCTTCTGCCATAAATGCATCCATGTCAGCTGCATCAGAATCTGCAACCTGATTCACAACTGCATCTACAAATCCCTGGAATTCTTCGTTCTTAGCAACGAAATCTGTCTCAGAGTTTACTTCTACGATTGCTGCTACTTTGTCGTCTTTAACAACAGCTTTTACGATACCTTCTGCCGCAATTCTTCCAGCTTTTTTCTCAGCTTTTGCCTGTCCGTTCTTTCTTAAGAACTCGATTGCTGCGTCCATATCTCCGTTTGTTTCATTCAGAGCTTTTTTGCAGTCCATCATTCCTGCACCTGTCATCTCTCTTAATTCTTTTACCATCTTAGCTGTAACTGCCATGATCTTATCCTCCAATTATGTTTTTTAAGAATCTTATTCTTCTACTGCTGCTTCTTCAGCTTCTTCAACATACTCTTCTTCGCCTGCAACACCCTGGTTAGCTTCTACTACAGCGTCAGCCATCTTAGAAACGATCAGTTTTACAGCGCGGATAGCATCGTCGTTTCCAGGAATTACATAATCAAGTTCTTCTGGATCACAGTTAGTATCAGCGATACCGATAAGTGGAATTCCAAGTGTGTGTGCTTCCTGAACACAAATTCTTTCCTTTTTAGGATCTACTACGAAAATAGCGTCTGGAAGTGTCTTCATGTCTTTGATTCCGCCAAGGTTCTTCTCAAGTTTATCCCATTCTTTCTTTAACTGGATAACTTCTTTCTTAGGCAGTACATCAAATGTTCCGTCTTCTGACATTCTCTCGATGTTTTTCAGACGAGCGATTCTGCTCTTGATTGTCTTGAAGTTTGTAAGCATTCCTCCAAGCCATCTTTCGTTAACATAGTACATTCCGCAACGTTCTGCTTCTGTCTTGATAGCGTCCTGAGCCTGTTTCTTTGTTCCTACGAAAAGGATCTTTCCACCTTCTGCTGCGATGTCAGATACTGCCTGGTAAGCTTCATCTACTTTACCTACAGATTTCTGAAGGTCGATGATGTAGATACCATTTCTCTCTGTGTAGATGTACTCTGCCATCTTAGGGTTCCATCTTCTTGTCTGATGTCCAAAATGAACACCTGCTTCTAAAAGTTGTTTCATTGAAATAACGCTCATGTTTCTTTCCTCCATTGGTTTTTTACTTCCGTGTGCTTATGTCCGCGAACCATGCTTGTCAGCTTTGGCACCACCGGGATAAACCACACACGTGTTTTTTTGCAACGTTAGCATTGTATCACAAAAGCCCTGCATACGCAAGGCTTTTTTCAGGGTTTCCCCTGCAGGTTCTCATATTTTTTCAAAATCAGCAGCAAAAAAGCTGATATCCGACAAGGAGGCACAGCAGAACGATCAGAATTCCGATAAATATGCTCGGAATGAACATCATGATCACCATACCAAGTGCCACAAAAAACAGTGCAAAACCAAATACCCGTTTCATCTTCGTTCCTGCTTTTTCCTCTTTTACAATAAATATATGCCAGAAACCTACGTCTATTCCTGATTTTCCGGAGAATCTGCTTCATTTAACAGATTTGCCACATCCTCTTCGGTCATTTTATCCTCAGATGGGGATTTAAAACGGTCGATCACATCCGGGACCATATCCAGGATCTTAGTCATGGTATCCTGATTCTTGATGTTGACCAGTCTGGTTGTTCCGTTCTGGATCACAAGCACCGCACTCGGGATCATCTTTCCGCCGAGTCCGCCGGCTCCTCTGTCCTTTTTGTCCGCATGAAATGCCCCTGCTCCGATTGCAAAAGATACATCAACAAGCGGAAGAATGATCGTATCTCCGATGTGGATTGCATCTCCTACAACGGTTTTGGATGATACCACACCGTTCATCCCTTTAAACAATGCATCTACTGTCTCTTTAAACTGATTATCTACTGCCATTTTTCGATTCCTCCTGTTATTTTCTATCGAATGCTTTACCATTTAAACTCCCTGATATCATGGTAAGTGCTGCGGATATTCTTATCCAGCAGCATCTTTGCTGCAAATACTGCCATATGAACTGTTCTTAGTCTTCCTTTTACATAAACGGAACCTTCCAGTACCCGCTTTTCAAAATCCGGTTCCAGATCCATATTTTCTCCAACAAACGCGTAAAGCATTCCGCAAAGCGCAAGTACCTGTCCGGTATGATAAGGATCTTCAAAACCGAAATGCAGTTTTACGCGAAGCTTTTTCGGCTTTAGAAAACGTTTCACCCATACCAGCTCTTTTTTGCCATGCGTAAAAGCTGCCTTATGGTTTTCTTTTTCCAGAAACTCCAGAATTTTGTCTTTTTTATTTGCGATATTTTTTATTTTATCACATAAATTCTTCCATGTACATTTGATCTTTTCCAGAAAATTCCGGAGTTTCTGACTGATCCTCCGGATCATTTTTCCAAATGCTTTGACTGGTTTCTTTCGCTTTCGTGGAGTTTTGTGAGCCTTTCCAGGTTCTCTCTCGTCATGAACATCCTTTTTTTCTCTGGATTCACTTTCCTTTTCCAGTGTAGCATTCTCTTCTTTTTTTTCTGAAAATGTTTTCACCTTCGTGTCAGGATTTCCCTGTGTTTCTGTTTTGGACTTCTCATCTTTCACGTCCGCATGCTCTGGCTTTGCATACGTTCCGCTTTCGGCTTTCTTTTCCGGCAGCGTCTGCGGCTTCTTTACATCTACCGCATCATTTCTTTCCGCCGTTCTCTCACTGGCATTCTCCGCACCGGCTTTTTTTCCGCCATCCGGCTTTTTCTCCTTCTTTCTCACCGGTTTATCTTCCGCTTCCAGAACATCTCCCAACTTCTTCCAGGCAATCCGCCCCTGCCATTTCACATCGCCGTTCCGATACTCCACTCTTCCTGCAATCAGATGAAGCAGCCATGAAATCTTAAGATTCCCCTCCGCATCTTCCAGCTTTCCCGGAAACCCGGCACACAGTTCATACCTCAGCGGTACAAAGAGAAGGACACCGATCACAAGTAGCAGGATTCCAAGAATCACCAGAAGAATTATCCCGATAATCTTCAAAATCAATCCAATGATATGTAGAATCATTCTTCTTTCCTCTCCTGCTTTCTGATGTAAGACCGGATATCCAGATCTCCTGTCTCTTCATAAACTTCCTTTGCGATCTCTTCTACCAGATACAGCGCATCATCATATCCGCTTGCAAGACCAACTGCGAAAATACCATCATCGATCACACTTCCCTGGCGGAACATCAACGTCGAATAAAATTCCAGCTGGTTTTCCCCTTCTTCGATCAGTGCGATCACATAAGTATTCAACGGATACTTTTTTTTATTCAGTTTTGCAATCACTTTTTCTTTCTTTTTTGTCATACTCTCGCTGACATAAAGATTTTTGTAAAACCTCATGTGCGCTGTCTCCCCGACCTTTAATTATTATAATAAGAATCAAGCACCTGCTTTGCTACACTGACACCAGTAATGGTCGCCGTATCTGCATCCTCGACACAGACGCTGATTGCCAGCTCCGGATTATCCACATTGGAAAATCCGACAAACCAGGAATGTACTGTATTTCCATCTTCACTGACCTCGGCAGTTCCGGTTTTCCCTGCCACCGTATAAGACGCACCCGAAAGCGCAGCTCCGGTACCATAATCCACAACCGCCTTCATGTATTCCGTAAGCTGTGCAGCTTCAGATGATGTCATCAGCTCTTTGTAGCTTTCCGGCATATATTTCTTCACCGTTGTGCCTGCATAATTTGTAATCTTGTCCACCAGATACGGCTTCATCAGCTTTCCACCATTTGCGATCGCCGAAACGATCATCGCCATATGGTACGGACTGACCTGTGTCTCTCCCTGACCAATTGCAGTCATCATCGTATCTGCATCTCCTGCATCTGTTTTCAGGCGGAAACTGCTTTCATTATATTTCACATCACCCGGAAGCTTGCTGTTAAACAGCATCTGTTTGGCAGTCTTTCTCCATTCTGCCTTATCCAGCTGCAACCCGATATTTGAAAACGAAGAATTGCAGGAATTTGCAACCGAATCCGTCAGATTCTCTTCCCCATGGGCAGTGCTGTTATAACAGTGGATCGTCGCCCCATTCTGTGAAAATTCTCCGTTACATTCAAACGAATAATTGTTATAATCTGGATTCTGCCGCATAAAAGCAAGTGTTGTCACCAGCTTGAATGTCGACCCCGGTGTATACTGTCCAAGTGTAGCCCTGTTAAGAAGCGAACTGTTCTCGTCATTGTTCAATGCATCCCAGTTTTCCGAAACATTATTCGGATCAAAAGACGGCTTCGATACCATTGCCAGGATCTTCCCTGTACTTGGCTCCATCACGACAACTGCACCTTTATTATCTCCCAGTGCATTATATGCTGCATTCTGCAGGTTCGCATCCAGGGTTGTGACCACCGTATCTCCCGTATTCTTCTGGTCTTTAAATTCATTCGCCAGCTTTTCCAGGAAAAAGGCATTTGAAGTCAGAAGATTGAAATTCTGTGAGGATTCCAGTCCGGATTTTCCTTTTGCGGCATATCCGACAACATGTGCAAACACTTCTCCTTCCGGATATTCCCGTGTTTCCGATCCATCGTCATTTGTCACAGTCTGTGCAAGCACTTCTCCATTTTTATCTGTAATACTGCCGCGCAGCACACGATCCGCAAGAAGATCCTGTCGGATATTGTAAGTGCTGTTGACAACCTCCTTACTTTTTACCACATCAAAATAAACCAGATATCCCATCAGTACCAAAAACAGTGTTACAAAAATATAAGTAACTCTCGTCAGTTCTTTATTGGTCATCTGCTTCTCTTTTTTCTTACTGGCTCCGCTTCTTTCTGCCTGTGTTTCTTTCGGACGCCGCTGTCCGTTTTTTTGGCTGCTGCGTGCGGCCTTTTTCTTCGGTTCGCCATCCGTTCGTCTGCTGCGGCTTTTCCCTTCTGCCTTCTTCTTTTGGTCGTGATACCCGCTCTCGTCTGGCAGGCTCTCCAGCTGCTGATCCAGATCTGGAAGTTCGTCTTCTCTGTAATTTTTTCCTTTCAATGTCTTCTTCCTCGTCTTCTCTTAATACATACAGTCCCTGAATGATCGCAAACATAATGATCGTACTGAGGACGGAGGTTCCACCGTAACTTACCAGTGGAAGCGTCACTCCGGTAGACGGAATGAACTTGGTCACGCCTCCGATCGTCAAAAATGTCTGAAAAATATAACAGGTTCCAAGTCCCAGTGCCACCAGTTTATAAAAGCTGTCCCGAAGCTGCATCGCAATATTCAGAAACATCATATAAACACTGACACATACCAGGATCAGACAAAGTGCAAAAATCAGTCCCATTTCCTCCGCAATTGCTGAAAAAATAAAATCCGACTCTGCAACAGGTATCTGATCTGCCGCCCCTTGAAAAAGTCCCATTCCAAACCAGCTTCCTGTGCCGATCGCCATCAGGGATTGTGCCACCTGATAACCACCTTCATTGTAAACGGCAAATGGATCCTTCCATACCAGTACACGCACACGGACGTGGTTAAATAACTTATATGCCACAACTGATGCCCCACTTCCTGCAATCAGTCCGGCAATTACATAAAGTGGCTGTCTGCTTGCCACATAGAGCATCATCAGATATACAGCAAAGATGATCAGCGCCGCACCAAGGTCTTTTGACACAACCAGGATCAGCACATGCATTGCTGCCACTGCCGTTGTGATCACAATATTCTTAAATGAAGTATCATCCTTCAGACTCGCCGCAACGAAAAATACAAAAATGATCTTCACAAGCTCAGATGGCTGAAGGGTAAAACCTCCGATTGCAACATTCAGCATCGCTCCCCCAGTCACACGTCCTACAATGATAACGACCCCAAGCATTACAACACCTGCAATTGCATAGAATATTTTCCATTCTGACAGAGCTTTTACCTTCCGGATGATGACCGGGATCACAAGACTTATCGCTACGGATGCACTGACAATGATAAACTGCTTTACAGCAAGCGAATACGAAAGTCTGGTGATCATAATAAAGCCGATTGCCATCAGCATACACATATTATTTACAACCAGCCGCGACACTCGCGGGTAAATTTTTGTATACAACAAAATGACCGCCAGAAACAGTACCACCTGCATCCCGTAAAATCCGATCATTTTTGTTTCATTTGTCTGCAGATACATCACCAGAAATGCAATCATATGAAGCAGAAACATCAGCACATTCTGCTTTCTGAAAATACTTCTCTGTGTATACTCATCTGCGTAATTAAATACTGCAAAACATTCAAATGTATAGACCAGCATCAGGGCTATCATCAGATATTTTGACAGCTCTACAATTATATTGACCAAAATTCCACCTACTTTATTCCTCTTTTCCAGTGTCCCCTGGTGTACGTTCCCTCCGGAAGTTCTTTTCCTTCAAAATACGCACTTAAAATCTGTCTTACCTCCTGCTGCCTTTCAGTAGTAAACATCAGTCGGATCCGCCCAGGACCGATCTGATATACCTCTTCCATCCGGTCTCCCAGATATAATGGTACATAATTGTAAAGGATATTATAACAGTAATCACATTCATTTTTTACCACAAATGGATTACGATATCTGTCAGTTATTGTCGTCTGTCCGGATTTTTTCAGACATCCTCTGGTCGTTTTCTGAATACATCCTGCAGATATCATCATCGGAAGATAACCATATACGATCACTTCTCCATCCTTTACCCGGAGATCCTGGAGTTCTCTTTCTGTCAGTTCCACGGGCGCTGTAAATTCAAAAACTCCCTTTTCCTTCCAGAATTTCCTGCTTTCCTGATTAAATTCATACAGATTGTAATCGGTCATAATCCTTCCGGTATAACCATGCTCTTTCAGAAACGCAAAACTTTCATAATTGGCGATCAGAATGCCGTCCCATCCGGCTCCGAATATCCGGTTATATGCAGCTTCATACTGTTTTCGGGTTCTTTCCCGGAAAATATACGGCATGACCAGATAAATTTCTTTCCCTGCTGCATGTACTTTTGTAATCCACTCCACATAGCTGTCCTTCTCCCAGATGCGAGGGAACATGGTACAATCCGCATAGATTCTTCCGATTGCTTCTTCTTCCAGAATCACTTCCATCTGTTCTGCGGTTCTTACCGATGCCGTCCATCCGGAAAGTATCTCTTCTTCCATTGAAAGCTCTGTCTTATCTTCTTCCGGATCTTTCACTTCACCACTTCTTCTGTATTTCTCACAGATCACTTTTTCCAGCGTCTCCAGTGCTTCCCTTCGAAGTTCGTTCAGGCTCTGCATCGGAAGAAATACTTTTTCTCCGATCTCGGCCTTTAAAAAGGAAAATTCAAATTCCGTATTTCCCGTCTTGCGCAGCTGCTTTTCAATCCGCTCTCTGCTCATCGGCTGGCTCAGTGCTTCCTGTGCTTTTTCACCGGCAACCGTAATCTCGGCATCCCGGCACTTCACCGTAAGCGTTGCCTTTTCTTGCGGATACAGCCGGAAAGTTCCGCAGATCCGTTCTTTTATTTTTCCATTTACAAATTCTTCACGCAGCGTGTCAATCAATGTGCTGTTTCTTGTGCGCATCCAGATTTCATCCCTCTTGAACGGGGTATCTGCAAATACTGGGATCTGCACATTCATTCCTTTTCTGACTGCATCCTTACAGGTATAATTATCTGCTTTTTCCCTGCCTTTGCGCATCGGGAGTTCAATAATATCCTGCGGATACAGGTCTGTCAGTGCTTTTGCAGTCACATTTCTGCCTTTTTTAGCAAGTACCTTTACTGCCGGCACTCCTGCATGGTTCGGACGGTTTAAGGAAATCATCTCCCGTCCATTCTGTGTATGATAATAACCCGTATGGAAACCGCCACGGTTATAGAGATCCAGCAGCATCTGCCGATCCTCCTCGCGGACACGGTATTTCTTCATCGCATACGCTGCCGGATCCTCTTCTGCCGGACATTCTTCGTAATATTTCAGATAAAGATCGGTATATTTCCGGTACTGGAAAGCGACTGCTGCCGCATACTCCGGCTTCTTCATCCGGCCTTCAATCTTGAAGGAATAAATCCCGCTCTCGATCATCTCCGGGATCAGTTCCAATGTACAGATATCCTTAAGACTCAGCAGATACTGTGGTCTCTTTGCTTCCGGTGTCCGGTAAAGCAGTCTGCACGGCTGTGCGCACTGTCCACGGTTGCCACTTCTGCCGCCGATAAAACTGCTGAACAGGCACTGACCGGAATAGCAATAGCAGAGTGCACCATGTACAAAGCTTTCAATCTCAAGCTCTGTCTCATCGGCAATCTTTTTCACCTCTGCCATACTCAGTTCTCTGGATGTAACAATCCGCTGTGCACCTTCCTTTTCCAGAAACTTCGCCCCATCCACTCCCGTAAGCGTCATCTGGGTACTTGCGTGGATCGGAAGATCTGGAAAATGCTTCCGGATAAAACGGAACAGTCCGATATCCTGCACGATCACCGCATCCAGCCCCTGCCGGTAATAAGGGAGCAGATAGTCATACATCTGTTTTTCCATCTCACGGTCTTTGATCAGTGTATTCACGGTCAGATACAGTCTTCTTCCATGCAAATGCACATAATCAATTGCCTCTAAAAGTTCTTCCTCCGTCAGGTTATGTGCATAAGCACGTGCCCCGAAAAGGGCTCCCCCTGTATATACCGCATCAGCTCCTGCTGCAATTGCCGCTTTCAGGCACTCCATACTCCCTGCCGGTGCAAGGATTTCAACTCTGTCTTTCATATAACTCCTCTATCTTTAAATAACCTGTATACAAAGTCCCTGTGTTGCAGACATTTCTCTTTGTATACCGGAGTATCAAAAATAGACTGCCTCAGGACAGTCTATTTTGTACGGTGATTTTTCATTTCTGTTTCAAGCTGTACGATCTTCATCTGAAGTTCCTGGTTCTCTGCCTTGAGTTTATCCAGTGCTTTTTCAGCATTCTCATACTTGATCTGTACTGAGATCAGTTCATGCTTTAAATCGTACATCTCTTTGTCTTTTGCCTCGATGTCGCTTTCTAATGCGCCGCCCTGTTTCTTGGCTTTAAAATAATCATCTGCTATATTTAAAGCAAGAAGCACACTTCTGGCTTCCGCACTCTGCTTGCGATATCCATCGCTGCTTGTACATTCCTCGATTTTATGGTTCAGATAAGTGGATACCTTCTGCAGATAATCTTCGCTTTCAAATCCGCTCAGGGTGAATACTTTGCCGCCTATCAAAACTTCTGTATAATTTTTTGACGATGCCATAAAGAACCTCCTTGCCGCCTAATCCTTTTTTCATTATAAACTATATTCTGATAAAAACCAACCACTTTTCGATATTTTCAGCAGAAATTCTGTTTTATTCTTTATCAGCCAGCTCAAAATGATTCTTTCTGACCTTCAAAATCCCCTCTTTTTCCATTTTTTTCAACTCATGTGACAGCACACTCCGGTTGATCCCCAGATAATTTGCCATCTGTTCTCTGTTAAATTCAATATCAAAGGCATTGCTTTTATGGCGTCTTTGCTGAATTCTCAGATACTGCTCGATTCTTTCCCGGATTCCTCTAATCGACAGCAATTCAATCTTCCTGCACTTGCGGATATCTTCATTTGCAAGGAAATGAACCGTTTTCTTGTAAAACTCAATCCTCTCACGCAGATCCAGAACGCCCTCTTCTTCCATCGCCCGTACAGGAAACCAGAAAATGTGTGCCTGTTCCGATGCATAAACATCATAAGGACTCGTCTTTTTTTCACTGACCGCAATCTCCACTCCCACAACAAACGAGCTGACAAGCTTCTGGACCAGCTGCTCAGTTCCATCCCGGTAATACTGCACTTTACAGAGTACCCCGTCAAGCAGGATTCCGATATTGTTCAGTTTTTCTCTTTCTCTTATGATGATTTCGCCCTTGTCATAGGTTACGGTTCTGCCGCCTAACCGGTTAATGATCACATCCGCCTTCTTCCGATCCATATCACAAAAGAAAATGCTCCGGTAAATCGCTTCCCTTTCTTGTTCTTTCTGCATTTATGCTGCCACCTTCTGCCCGTTTTCTCTATTTGTCCATTATAGCATCTGCCACGCTATCCTTCAAGGAACAGCACTTTTTCTTCCGGAAATGCGAGTGCATCCGGCATTCCTTTTTCTTCCAGAGTGGCAGAAATCTCTCTTTGGACAAACCAGCAGAAGTCCTCACATCCCGACTCGCATTGGATAAAATATTTTCGTTCAAATGGATAATCCACACTTTTCCATTCTTTAACTTTCAGCATAGCCCCGGATATCGTTCCATACACCGGAATCAGATCATGAGCTCGGATCCCGATTGCCTTCACATTCTCCGGCACACTGCGTCCTTTAAAAATCAGCTGCACATCCCAGTCTTTCACATACACCGTCTGCGCATCCATCCGGTAAACATCTGCAATATTTTTACATCCGGTAAGTCTTGCCGCTGTCTTATAGCGCGGTGCATTAAATACTTCTTTTACCGGACCCAGGCGGATTCCATGTCCATCTTCAATTACCAGAACCTCTTCACTGAAGCTGTAGATTTCATCCCTGCTGTGGGACACCATGATCACCGTACCTTCATAATCACTCAGTATTTCCATCAGCTCGGTCAGCATCCGCTCCCGAAGATACGCATCCAGTGCCGAAAATGGTTCATCCAGAAGGATTACGTCCGGTTCATATGCCATAATCCGTGCCAGTGCCGTTCTCTGCTGCTGTCCGCCGGAAAGCTTTGACGGATAAAGCTTTTCCAGTCCGTCCAGCTGGAAATGATGGATCAGCTGTTCTACCATTTTCTGCTTATCTTCTTTGTTTCCAGTAAATCCAATCCCGATATTCTGCTCCACGGTCATGTTCGGAAACAACGCATAATTCTGAAAAAGATAACCGACTTTCCTTTTTTGTGGCTTCAGAAAAATCTTTTTTCCGGCATCAAAAAGGGTAACTCCGTCAATCACGATCCGCCCTTTTTCCGGTCTTTCGATCCCGGCAATACTTTTCAAGGTCAGGCTTTTCCCACATCCGGAAGCGCCCAGGATTCCGATCCGCTTTTTTTCACTTTTAAAGGCAACATCCAGCCTGAATTTTTCATACTGTTTTTTTATCTCTAGTTCTACCATTGCTTTGTATGTTTCATTCCCTTTCCAAATGCCAGATTCATAAGTACTACTATTCCGAATGCGATCAGGATTACAATTCCGACCCACACACCTGCCGTCTGATAATCACCGTCCTGGATGACCATTGCAATCCTCTGGGAAATGGTTGCCGTCTTTCCTGGAATATTGCCCGCAAGCATGGAGGTCGCACCATATTCTCCAAGCGCTCTTGCAAATGCAAGAATTGTACCGGATGCAACTCCAGGACCTGCCGCCGGCATGATCACCCTCCAGAAAATCTTCCACTCCGGCATACCGAGCGTCTGCGCCGCATAGATCAGGTTCACATCCACCTGTTCAAATGCTGCTCTTGCATTCCGGTACATCAGTGGAAATGCAATCACAGTTGCCGCGATCACGCATCCTGCCCAGGACTGTACGATCTTGATATCAAATGTCGTATAAAGATACGATCCAACGGTTCTTCTCGTACTGAAAATGAGCAGCAGGAAAAATCCTGCAACCGTCGGCGGAAGCACCAGCGGCAGTGTCAGAATCCCATCCAGCACAGCCCTGAGACCCGTCTTCGCTTTCAGCATCTTTCTTGCTGCCCATATTCCCAGGAAGAATGACACGATCGTTGCTGCGATTCCTGTTTTGATTGAAATGAAAAGCGGACTCCAGTCAAGTCCTGCAAGGATCTGTCTTATTTCTTCCATATCGTTCCTCTTTTACTCTACGTTTGTATCGAAATAGTAGCTGTCAAAGATCTTCTTTGCGTCATCGGATGTTACATATGCAAGGAAATCATCGGCTGCTTTTTTCTTTGCATCATCTGCCTCTTTATTTTCCACACGGCAGATCGGATAAATCACATTACCTGTCAGATCATAGCTTACTGTCTGAAGGATCTTGATCTGATCCTCATATCCGTATGTATCAGAATAATAAGTTGTTCCAACTTCGCATGCACCCTCTGTAACGGTGATCAGCACCTTGCTTACATTTGCCTGCTCACTGATTTCTGCTCCACCAAGAGCTTCAGAAACCTGTTCTGTTGTGATGGTAGACGCATCGTCTACTTTGTCCAGAATTCCGAGATTCATCAACGCCTGACGGGTGTATTTTCCAACTGGTACACTTCCGCCTGCAAGTGCAATGCTCTTTGCCTCATTTAAGTTTTCAAGCCCGGTTACTGCTGTATCACTGTCCTTTAATGTGATAACGACTACCTGATTGTTCACTACATTATGGCGGGTTCCTTCTACTACCAGTCCGTCAGCCTCAAGCTGATCCATCTGTTTCTGTGCTGCAGAGAAGAACAGGTCACACTCATATCCTTCTTCGATCTGTGTCAGCAGAGTTCCTGAGCTGTCTGCATTGTAGACAATCTTCACATTCGGATGCTCTTTTTCATAACGCTCTGCAATATCTGTCATTGCCGTATTCAGGCTGGCTGCGATAAATACCTGAAGCTCTACATCCTCTTCTTTGTCAGCCTTTGTTTCTGTCTTTTTGTCTTCTGTTTTTGTGTCGGTCTTTTTACCGTCACATGCAGCAAGTGATGCTGTCATCAGCAGAACCAGACCTGCTGCCACTGTTTTCTTAAATAAGTTATTCTTTCTCATGATTTTAATATCCTCCTTTTCCAAATCCACAGTTTGGAAAAGTACACACCGGACAGGACAGACAAAGTCCTCCCTGTCCAAGAAGCCGGAAATCTTTTTCATGCAGCTTTTCATCACACATAATCCTCGGAAGAACCAGATCAAAAATCGTCCGTTTTGCATACATCACGCATCCCGGAAGACCCATGACCGGAATCTGTCTGCCTTCTTTTTCACAATAAGCAAGCATAAACATGGCTCCCGGAAGAACCGGTGCCCCATAAGTCACCACTTCCGTACAGGCATTTTTGATCGCAAGCGGAGTCCTGTCATCCGGATCTACACTCATTCCACCGGTACAGACGATCAGGTCAGAACCATCCTCGATCAGAGTCTGGATTGCTTCCATGATCATCTCATGATCATCGTTGCACTGGATCTGCTTCACCTCTGTAACGCCACATTCTTTCAGTTTTTCGATCACAACCGGAGTAAATTTATCCTCGATCCGGTGATAATACACTTCGCTTCCCGTCGTTACGATTCCCGCTTTTTTCTTCTGGTACGGAAGAATCCGGAAAATCGGTTCTTTTCCTGCCACTTCACAGGCCTTCTGCATCTTTTCTTCTTCGATCACAAGCGGAATGATCCTTGTTCCTGCAATCTTATCTCCGGTTTTCACCGGAAAATTTCCATGTCTGGATGCGATCATCATCTCACCAAGATTGTTCACCGCATTCAGCTTTTCGGTATTGATCTTCAATACCCCTTCACAGTCGGCGATCAGTTCGATTTTTCCTTCCTTCACTTCGGAAGGATGCATATGCTCACCCTGACAGATCTGACGCAAGATCTCAGCTGCCTCATTTTCATGAAGCATACCTTCCTGTTTTTCCCAGATATAAAGATTCTCTTTTCCCACAGATAAAAGTACCGGAATGTCTTCCTTGGTAACAATATGTCCCTTCCGGAAAACAGCATCCTTTACAACTCCCGGAATAATCTGTGTAATGTCATGGCACAGCACCTGCCCCACTGCATCTTCTGTTCTTACCAGTTTCATTTTTTGTTCCTCACTTTATATGGATTATGGCATAAAAATACCTGCCGTCACTGCGGCAGGTATTCTGCCCAAGCCTTTTTATATTTTACCATAAAAAGGATGGATAAATAAGTTGTCCAGACAACTTTTTTATTTTGTTTTATAGACAAGATCGATTGCTTCCGCAACTCCGTTTCCGATCTTTCGTGCTTTATCCGAAATCGTATAACAAAGTTTTCCCTCTATCCTTGCATCCACATCTCCGATCTTCAATCCTTTTTTGACCGGTACACCTTCCTGGAGCATCCCACGGACAATCCCGTGGAGCCTCGCATAGACAGGTTCATCTCCGCACCTTGCAACAATCTGCCCTTTTTTCACCACATCACCAATTCTCGCGACCGGATGCATGATTCCGTCTGCGGATGCCTTTAAAAGGCGTTCCACCGTATAGCCGCCAATATTTCCCGGAATTCCGGTGTTGGGGATTGCACTTCCCTCGCGGATCACTTCGCCCAGATGCTCACCTCTTTGCGTTTCAATCACAAAATGGCAGTCTCCGGCTGCCGTAAAGCCCGGTCCGATACCGATAACAAGAGGAGCGTCACTGATCCGGGTCCCAAGATTCTTTTTTGCCATGATCCCGTCAACCAGTACATCCGGCAGATATTCTTTCCGCACTTCTGCTTTTTCATCCACCATGACAGCAATTTTCCGTGTTGCCATAATTGTTTCTGCTTCTTCAAAATTGTCGGCAAGAACTGCTTCTATTCCTTCTACCACTGCATGTTCTTCGTACACCGCTCTTGAAAATGCCACCTCACGTCTGACGGTGAGTGGGATGGCAACATCCGTCATCAGGATCTGATGTCCTCTTTCCCACAGCTCTGCCGCAATTCCTGTGGCAAGATCCCCGGCTCCTCTTATCAGGATCTTCATTTACTCTTCTTTCTCCTTTGGTAAAACCAGATTCAGGAACACTGCAACCAGAGTAGACAGTGCAACCGGTGATTTACCGAAAATGGTTGTTACCCATGCAGGGAGCTGCGCAAGTGCTGCATTTGCCTGTGTCACACCCATTCCAAGTGCAATGGCAAGTCCTACGATGGATGTATTTCTATAATTCATCTTTGAATTATTGATCAGTTTGATACCCGTCATGGAAATCATTGCAAATACAGAGATTGTTGCGCCTCCAAGCACACATGACGGAATAGTTAGAAGAATGTATGCGATCTTTGGCATGATTCCTGCAACCAGCATGATCATCGCTGCAATTCCAAATACTCTCTTTGCTACTACTTTCGTAGAACTTACGATTCCGACATTCTGACTGTAGGTTGCTGTCGGGAGTCCGCTGAAAAATGCGCAGACAATATTGCTGACTCCATAACCAATGATACCACCGCTTAATTCCTCATCCGTCGGCATACGGTCCATTCCTCCGGTCGTCGTTGCTGAAAAGTCTCCGATTGCCTGAATAGAGCTGATTGCGAACAATACCGCAATCGCAACACATGAGGATGGCTCGAATTTAATTCCGAAATGCATCGGCTGTGGGAACTGTACCCATTTTGCCGTTAATACGGAAGAAAAATCCACCATTCCAAAGCCAAGCGCAACTACATATCCAACTATGATTCCGATCAGAACGGAAGAAAGCTTTAAAAAGCCCTTTCCAAAATGATTCAGTCCTGTTACGACTACCAGTGTGATGATCGCAACAAGCCAGTTCTGCCATGAACCATAATCCGCACTTCCTGCTCCACCTGCCATATAATTGACTGCGGTCGGATACAGCGAAAGTCCGATTGCAAATACAACCGTTCCCGTAACCAGCGGCGGGAAAAGATGACGGATCTGCTTGATAAATATTCCTACAATAATCGCAACAATACCGCCCACGATCTGTGCACCAAGTATTGTTCCAACATCTGCATCCTGTGCAATTGACTGCATAATCGGCACATACGCAAAGCTGATTCCCATAATAACCGGAAGCCCGGCTCCTATCTGATAAGACTTAAATTTGATAAACGGAAAAAGCTGGATGAATGTCGAAATCGCTGACATTGCAAGAGATGCCTGAATCAGGACAACCGTATCTGATTCTGAAAGTCCGGACACACCAGCAAGAATGATCGCCGGTGCAACACAGCCAATGATCATCGCCACTACATGCTGGAATGCCAGCGGAAGTGCCTGACCAAAGGATGGTTTTCCGTTAAGGTTAAATAGTTCCTGTGAAGTATTACTATTCTTCGTACTCACTTTTTTGCCTCCTTCTCTACCCACTTACAACTTTCGTTGTCAAAGCTATCGTATCTATGATAGCACGAATAGTTTTCAATGACAATTCGGCAATGTTCCGTTTTTCAACACACAATTGCTTTATTTTTCCAAAATATTAACGAAACGATGTAATCCGTACTTTTTCACCAGAATCCCGTTCTACTCTTAAGGCGATTCTCTCTGCCATTTTCAGACGTTTTTCGTCATCTGCTTTGTTTAGCACAATATAGAAATCCATTTCCGGCAGGACATTCTTTTTCCCGCCTTTTGTCGAAACAGCCAGCCCTGCCAGATCCTCCTCCGTCAGGACCTCTTCCACTGCTTTTCCAAGTACCTGTGCCACAAGCTCAGGCCGGAAACAGCAGTCTTTTATCCTTTGTCCGATGGCATCGAGTCCATATACAGAAAGGACTATCTGGATCTGCTTTGGAATAACCGGTTCTTTCTCCCCCGGCACTTTCGCCGGAAGCATCCGTGCACCATCCGCTTCCACAAGAACCGGCGCAGGAAGCTCCCAGATCTTTTCCATTACCGGTACAGAAAGGCTTTTGATCCTGCCTCCTCCTGCATCCAGACCGGCGATCACCATGCCTTCTCTTTTATGTACTTCCAGAATTTTTTCGATAGAATCCTCCATTACAAAATAAGGGGCAGTCTCTTTTTTCATATGGGTTGTAGTCACCAGAACCGGGAGGGCACCCTTCTCTTGGTATTCAGCGAGCAGCTGTTTCAAAAGAGAAGTCTTACCTCCCGCACCCACGGCAGCAATTCTCGGTACCATCTGCTCCGTAAGTCCAAGTGCCATAAGCAGAGACTCTTTCCTTTGAAGCTTTCCATTTTCGATGACATATACATGGAAAGTTTTCTCTGTGCCTCCTTCTGTTATCCGCATTTTTTCTATTTCCGGCATATAATCAATATCTTCCAGCTCTTTTTCCAGGCTCACCTCGTAAAATACTGCTTTTTCCCGGTATCTGCGGAACACCTTTCTTCCTCCGGCATCTCCTTCCAGTTCCAGAAGTTCTTTCCCGTACTTTGCCGGAAACCAGACCGGATTGCCTTCCTGTCCATTCCAGGTCACACATCCCGGTACAACTTTTGCCTCCCGCTCCATCTTTTCCAGGAATCCTTCCACGCTTTCTTCTGTAAAATAAGGCTGATCCGCCACAAAAAATGCATAGGCATCAGCATCTCCTGCCGCACGGATCCCTGCTTTTACCGAATAGGCTGCTCCTTTATAGCTGTCTTTTGAAATCACTGTTTTTACCGGGAAACGTTCACCTTGCTGCTCGTTTTCCTGAAGTGCTTTTACCTGATGCTCAATCTCCGGATACTGTGTTACCACAATCATTTCCCATTCCGGATGCCTTTGACAGACTTTTACCAGACGGTCGAATAAATAGCGGAACATCGGCTTTTCACCCAACAGATAAAGTAGTTTGTTCTCTGCTTCTGATTGTGGCGGTTCTGTATTTTGCATCCTTTGGCTGTTAAAACGGCGGCTGTTTCCAGCCGCCAGATAAATCAGTTTAATTTTCATTTTCCATAATTCCCATTGCAATCTGTTCACTTGTAATCGGAAGTTCACGGAACCACAGACCTGTTGCATTTGCGATTGCATGCGTCAATGCCGGAGCCGGTGTATTGATGACGATTTCGCCAATCGATTTTGCACCAAATGGTCCGGTCGGCTCATAGCTGCTCTCAAATTCCACATGCAGATTTCCCATATCCATTCGGGTCGGAATCTTGTACTGCATAAATGAATTGTTCAGAAGCTGTCCTTTTTCCGTGTACTGAATATTCTCATAAAGAGTCATGCCGATTCCTTGCACGATTCCGCCTTCCGCCTGTACCCTCGCAAGATTCGGGTTAATAACAGTTCCGCAGTCAACCACTGCATAGTAATCCAGGATCTCGACATGTCCTGTCTCCGGATCCAATTCGATTTCAACAGCGCCTGCCATATAAGGCGGCGGAGATACCGGCGAACTGTGGCTTTCTGTTACCTGAAGCGCAATATCACTTCCGCACATTGCCCCTGCTCCGATTGCCGCAAGTGTCACCTCTTCTCCGGTCTTATCGCTTCTTGCAATGTGTCCATCGAAATCAACCTCATCCACTTCACATTTCAGCATCTTCGCTGCCTGTCTGACGATCCGCTTTTTCAGTTCCTCACCGGCTCTTGTCACCGCCATACCGGTCACATAAGTCGTACTTGATGCATAAGAGCCTGAATCATACGGTGAAGTATCGGTATCTGCTCCGGATACTGCAATATCATCCAGATCACAGTCCAGACATTCTGCTGCCATCTGTGCAAGAATCGTATCACACCCGGTTCCCATGTCCGCTGCCGCGATTGACATATTGTAGACACCATCCTCGCCCAGTTTGATCGTCGCAGATCCGACATCTACATTGGAAATGCAGGATCCCTGCATGGCAAGTGCTACTCCGACGCTGCGGATTTTGCCATCCGGCATAACTTTTCTTGGATACTTTTCATCCCATCCGGACATTTCTTTTACTCTCGCAAGGCATTTATCAAGTGCACAGCTATTCGCTGTCTCCCCATAATATGCCGGCATGAACTGTCCTTCTTTGACCATATTCTTCATACGGATCTCCATCGGATCCATGCCAAGTTTTTCTGCCAGTTCGTTAACAGATGTCTCAACCGCAAAGATTCCCTGCGTCGCTCCATATCCACGATAAGCTCCTGCTGCCATCCGGTTGGTATAGACCACATCGTAACGGAACCGGTATGCATCTAATGAACCATAAAGCGGAATCGCCTTATGTCCGGAAAGTCCGACCGTTGTCGGTCCATGTTCCCCGTATGCTCCTGTGTTAGAAAGTGTATACAGATCAATTGCCCGGATATTTCCCTCTTTATCTGCTCCCATGCGAACCGTCACCGCCATATCATGACGCGGTGAGGATGCAATCTGGGATTCCTCTCTTGTAAATACAATTTTCGATGGCTTTCCGGTTTTCCAGGTTACAAACGCCGGATAAACCTCACTTACCGCCGTCTGTTTTGCCCCAAATCCACCACCGATCCTTGGCTTAAATGCACGGATTTTAGATTTTGGTATGCCAAGCGCATTGGAAACAATACGGCGCACATGGTAAACGATCTGCGTAGAACTCATCACATTCAGTCTTCCATACATATCCATAAAGCAGACCGTCTGAAATGGTTCCATCATTGCCTGCTGTGCCGCTTTGACATGATATGTATGTTCTACAACAACATCGCATTCTGCAAGAACTTTCTCTACATCCCCATGTCCATCTTCTGCCTGTGCACAAAGATTCCGCTTGTTATCTGCTCCTACCGGGCACAATGCCTTCCAGCTGTCCTCCGGATGCACCAGAATTGGACCATCCAGCGCTTCCTCAGGATCTAATACTGCCGGAAGGACCTCGTATTTGACCTTGATCATCTTCATTGCACGTTCTACGCAGGCTTCATTTTCTCCGGCAATGATCGCTACCGGATCTCCTACAAAGCGAACATGCTGGTCCAGGATCAACCGGTCATACGGACTAGGCTCCGGCCAGGTCTGTCCTGCAATTGTAAAACGCTGCTGCGGTACATCCTTCCAGGTATAGATTGCTTCAATTCCCGGCACACGCATTGCCACATCTGTCTTGATCTCCTGGATCATCGCATTGGCATGCGGACTTCTTAGAAGCTTAACGATCAGACAATCCTTTGGTGCCAGATCATTTGTATATACCGGCTTTCCAGTCACCAGTGCTTTCGCATCTTTTTTTACAAATGGTACTCCTACTGCTTTCATCTGGCTCCTCCTTTTCTTTTGTACTCCAGAAAATCATGGATTCCTCTGAGCTGTCCCTCGTAGCCTGAACAGCGGCAGAGATTCCCCGCAAGGTATTCCCGGATCTCGTCATCACTTGGATCCGGATTCTCGCGGAAAAGTGCGATTGCATTCATGATCATACCCGGATTACAGAATCCGCACTGCTCCGCCCCCTGTCCTGCGATAAAAGAGCCAAATTCTTCTGCTTCCTCCTGCAGTCCTTCCAGCGTATCTACCTTGTGCCCGTCTGCTCTTGCAGCAAGCACGGAACAGGAAAGTACCGGCTTCTCATCTAAAAATACGGTACAAAGTCCACAGTTGGAAGTCTCACAGCCGCGCTTTACGCTGTAACATCCATGATTTCTCACGAAATCGATCAGAAGCAGATCAGCTGCGATCTCTTCTGTAATCTTTTTTCCATTCAGTGTCAGACTAATCTGCATTCTTTTCACCTCCGTTTGTGATTCTCTCTAACGCTCTGCGGATCAGAACCTCTGCAAGATGGGTACGATACGCTGCACTTCCACGCATATTGCTTCCCATCGGCACCTGGACTGCAAGCTCTTTTGCAAATTTTTTCAGATCTGTGCACGCATCCAGCTGTTCTGCCGGAACGTGAATACAGACTGCTTTCATCGGTCTTGCCCCAACTGCCACCTTTAGTTCATCTCCATAACGGTCAGCAGCAACCGCCAGTACCGGAAAATCCGTCTTGGTATTACGGTGTGACTGATAGCTTCCCTTTCCCGGTGTTTTCTTTACGATCACACGGACAAGGATATCATTATCTCTCTCCATCTTTGCAAACTCTTCCAGAGAAATGATCCCACCTTTATAAAGTTCTACTTCTGTATCCAGTGCAAGGAAACAGGTCAGTACATCCGAAAATCCAAACCGTCCGAAAATACTTCCGCCGATCGTCGCAAGATTCCGGAACTGTACACCGACAATACTTCTCACACTTTCTCTGATCATGTTGCAGCTCAATTCATTTAATCCTTCGTGTAACTCCAGATCACGAAGGGATACCATACATCCAATCTTCCATGCATCCTCCGTCTCTTCAATCTGATCCAGTCCGAGTCCGGACAGATCGATCGCAGTCTGGATCTGCGCAGTACTCATTTTCAGCCAGAGCATTCCACCGACGATCCGGTTCGTCTTTTTCTGGTTCAGTTCATACGCCTGCTCCAGACTCTCTGCTTTCACATATTGTTTTATCTTCAGCATCGTCTCTTTCCTTTCTATTCTTTGTTCTTGTCAAATCCAAGATGGGTATACGCAAGATCTGTGACCACCCTTCCTCTTGGTGTTCTCTGTAAAAAGCCATTCTTCAGAAGATATGGCTCATAGACATCTTCTACGGTTCCGGCATCTTCCCCGATCGCTGCCGCAAGGGTATCCAGTCCTACCGGACCTCCCTGAAATTTTTCAATCATGGTCGTCAAAAGATTACGGTCTACATGATCAAGTCCAAGCCGGTCCACATCCAGAAGATCCAGTGCCTGCCTTGCCACCTCTTCGGTGATCACCCCCTCGTATTTGACCTGGGCAAAATCCCGGACTCTTTTCAAAAGCCGGTTGGCAAGCCTTGGCGTTCCTCTGGAACGTCTTGCCATCTCAAGGGCTCCCTTTTCATCGATCTCCACATCCAGCACGCCTGCTGAACGGATGATGATGGTCTGCAGTTCTTTTTCCGTATAAAATTCCAGACGGTTCACAACCCCGAAACGATCCCGGAGCGGAGCTGTCAGCATTCCGGCACGGGTGGTTGCCCCTACCAGTGTAAAATGCGGCAGATCCAGACGGATCGACCTTGCCGAAGCCCCTTTTCCGATCATAATATCGATTGCAAAATCTTCCATCGCCGGATAAAGTACTTCCTCCACCTGCCGGTTCAGCCGGTGGATCTCATCTACAAATAGCACATCTCCTTCCTGGAGATTATTAAGGATTGCCGCCATTTCCCCAGGTTTCTCGATCGCAGGACCTGACGTGATCTTGATATTTACGCCCATTTCATTCGCAATGATCCCGGCGAGGGTTGTCTTTCCAAGTCCCGGCGGGCCGTAAAACAGCACATGATCCAGTGCCTCTCCCCTGCTTTTTGCCGCTTCTATATAAATCTTAAGAGTCTCTTTTGCCTTCGCCTGTCCAATATAATCTTCCAGAAGCTGAGGTCTTAAATGGCTCTCAATTTTTACATCCTCTTCCAGATTCTCTGTGGTAATAATTCTTCTTCCCATCCTAATCCTCTTATATCAAATATTTGAGTGCACCCTTCAGCAGATCTTCCACCGTCGTGCTCTCATCCATTTCCACTTTTCGTACTGCCTGCAGTGCCTCAGTACTTCCATAGCCAAGCGCCGTAAGTGCCTGTACCGCATCTGCCTGAAGTCCTTGTGCATTTACCGTATCTTCATCAGCTCCATTTGCCGCTTCCACCTGGTGATCCAGTACGTCCTCAATCTTCAGCTTATCCTTCAGTTCCACGATCAGCTTCTCCGCCGTCTTCTTGCCAATTCCCGGTGCTGTTGAAATTGCCTTGATGTCCTTCGACATCACGGCAAATCGAAGTTCGTCCGGTGTAAGCTGCGCCAGAATCCCAAGACCTCCTTTCGGTCCGATCCCACTGACACCGATCAGAAGTTTGAACACAGAAAGCGCATCACGGTTTAAAAATCCATACAGCTGCATGGCATCTTCTTTGACATTCAGATAGGTGTGGATCTTCACTTTACTCCCAACCGGCGGAAGCTGTCCCATCGCCTGTCCGGACATAAAAATCCCGTAGCCTACGCCGCCTACATCTACGATCACTTTATCTTCTTCGAGAGCTACAAGCTCCCCTCTTATATATGAAATCATCTCTTCCTCCCATACTATGACAATACGATGCTGCCAAGTCTTTTGAGCATTTCATTTGCCACAACTCCGATAATAAATCCGGTGATCACTCCTGCGATCAGAAGCACCGGCACATAATAGGCGACGCTGAATGTCTCCACGACCAGCATCGCTACGATCAGCTGACCGACATTATGAAAGACACCACCTGCCATGCTGACTCCAAAAACACTGAATGATCCCCGCTTTTTCAAAATCACCATCACTGCAAGGCTTAAAAGTCCGCCTGCCAGACTGTATAAAATACTAAACAGACTGGCAAAAATAAATCCGGACAGCACGATACGCGTCACCGAAAGCAACATGGCATCCTTTCCACCCATCTTGTACAGTGCCACCACAACGATCAGATTCGCCAGTCCAAGCTTAACCCCCGGAATCCCGATCTGAAACGGGATCAGAGTCTCTACATAACTAAATATCAGCGCAAGGGCAGTAAATACACCAAACCACGCTATTCTGACTGTATTTTTCTTCATATCTTAATTCGTCACCGCATCCAGTTCGGCTTCTTCTCCATCGACAATTTTCAGAACGATCTTATTCGGAAGGCAGATAATACTCTCTCCGTTCCTTGAAATTGCTTTCTGGTGTACACAGATCTGATCCGGACAGTTGGCCGCTGCCATTTTCACTTTTCCGTTCTCGATCTGCACGGTGTTCGTTCCTCCGTTGATCTTAAATGCACGCTCTTTCTGCAGATCCAGTGTCTCTACCTCTTTCCCGTCAATCTGTATTTCTACAACGCCTGCGCTTTTCTGGCTCGTAAATAGATGTCCTGAAAAAAAAATGCCTGCCGCAGCAAATACAAGGAGGACAAGAATCAGATCATTCTTTTTAAAACCGGATGCTTTCTCCTCATGGCTCTTATTTTCTTTATGGCTCATAGGGTTCTCCTTTTTCTTTGTTTATTCTAACACATCATTTTATCTAATGCAATCAAGTGTTCGATTGATTTTTTTCATAGGGGAACGTATAATGGGGTAATTGACGAATGGGACGGTTTGTGGAAGAAGAGAATGGGGACGCCGTGAGGGAAGCGAAAGTCCTGCACGCCTCAAGTTGTACAAACCATTCCGATGAACCACTTAGGGCGAAAATCGTGTTCAGCAATGGCTTCCACGATTTTTGTGTTTCATCTCCATTGCACAAAATAGAGGCGTGCAGGACTTTCGCTTCCCTCACGGCTGTGCATTGGCTGGTTGCACAAACCTGAGATTCGTAAATTTTCATTATGTCGTTTTTAGGAAGTTTATGAAAAAAGCAATGCTGTAGGTTATGGTTTGAGGAGGTTTGCGATGAAAATAAAAAGTTTGGGAATTGGTATTTGTTTGAGTTTGTTTGGGACTTTTTGTCTGGGTGGATGTTCTGGGAGTTCGCCGCAGCCGGTGTCGCGGACGGTGACGGTGTTTGATACGGTGGTGACGATTACGGTTTATGATAAGGATTCAGAGGATGTTCTGGATGCTTGTGTGGCGAAATGCGAGGATTATAATGCGCGGTTTAGCCGGACTTCGGAAGGAAGCGAGATTTATGAGCTGAACCATGCAAACGGGGAGCCTGTGACACTTTCGGGTGATACGGTGGATTTGATTCAGAAAGGCGTGGAATACAGCCGTCTGGCAGATGGAAAGTTTGATATTACGATCGCTCCACTTAGTGACTTGTGGGATTTTAAGAATAATACGGGGACCGTTCCGGATGATGCAGCGATTCAGCAAGCGAAAAGTCATATCGGATATGAGAATGTGAGGGTTGATGGAAATACGGTTCAGCTTCTGGATCCGGAGGCGGCTATTGATCTTGGCGGAATTGCAAAGGGATATATTGCGGATCAGCTGAAAGCATATCTGAAAGAGCAGAATGTATCCCATGCACTGATCAATCTGGGCGGAAATGTGCTGGCTCTTGGCGGCAAACCGGATGGTTCGGATTATAATATCGGTATCCAGAAGCCGTTTGCACAGAATGGAGAAGCGATCACCAGTGTAAAGATCAAGGATCAATCTGTGGTTTCTTCCGGTATTTATGAGCGGTATTTTAAGGTGGACGACAAGATTTATCACCATATCTTAGATCCGAAAACCGGGTATCCTTATGAAAATGATCTGCTTGGGGTGAGTATTGTCTGTGACTCTTCTACGGAAGCGGACGCACTTAGTACGACCTGCTTTGCGATGGGGTTAGATGATGGATTGAAATATATCGAAGGAATCAAGGGGGCAGAGGCACTCTTTATCACGGATGATTATGAGATTCATTACTCCAGCGGATTTCCAAAGTAAAAAAGTTGAATGATGTAGGTTGTGAGACAAATCAGAAAAATAAATGGTACCAGATTCAGTTATAAAAAAAATTGAATCCGGTACCATTTATTTTTCTTATGTTTCCTACTTCACTGTCTCTTCTCCCGGCAAAGCCCAGCGGATTTCGGCTTTGAAGAGATCTGCTTCGGTTTCGATATGGAAGCTTCCTCCTTGGAGACCTACGAAGCTTTTTACGATTGCAAGGCCAAGACCGGAGCCTTCGGTATTGCGGGACTCATCTCCGCGGACGAAGCGTTCTGTAATTTCTTCCGGATTGAAGGTGAGCTCAGTTGCAGAAATATTTTTCAGGCGGATAAATACATCTTTCTCCGTCTTTTCGATTTCCACATAAACTCTTGTTCCCGGAAGCGCATATTTTACAATGTTATTCAGAAGATTCTCAAAGATCCGGCAGGTCTTCTGACTGTCCAGACGAAGAATCACTTTTTCTTCTGGGAAAGTGGTCCTGAACTCCAGACCTTTTTCTTCGAACTTATCTTCCAGCTCAAATTTTACCTGTTTAAACAGATTGACGATATCCACGTTCATCAAATTCAGGTTTACATTCTGGCTGCTTGCTTTGCTGATCTCAAAGAGGTCTTCGATCAGGACTTTCAGACGCATAGATTTGCATTCCAGAATATCAATATAATCCTTTCGCTTTTCCTCATCTTTCTCGTCTTTCAACAGATTCACATAGGTTATGATCGCAGTCAGCGGTGTTTTCAGATCATGTGATACGTTTGTGATCAGTTCTGTTTTCATACGCTGGCTCTTTACTTCTTCCTTTACCGCTTTCTTAAATCCGGTCTGGATCTTCTGGATTTCATTACGGAACGGACTAAACACACCAAGATCACCTTCAATCTCTACATCCAGATTTCCGTCTGCAATTTTATTGGTTGCCTCCAAAAGCAATGCATATTTTTTCCGGAGATCATTAAAATATTTTTGCAGGATCAGGAACAGGATTACAGAATATACGATCAGTCCTGCAATTCCGTAATACCAGAATGAACAGATCACCAGCAGTATTGCGAAATTGAACAGCACGATTTTCAAAATAATCTTATTGTTCTTTTCCTTGAAATTGAACTGATCCAGCGAATGATAAAATGCTTCGATCTTATTCTTGCACCAGCGGATACCACCTCGGATTCCGTTTCCGAATCTTCTCCAGATCCAGATCAGCAGAACTCTTTTTTTCACATATTCCTTTACTCCAAGAAGCCGGATCTGGCGTACACAGCCGGATACCCAGTACATGACTGCAAAGAAAACAAACCAGACCAGAAAATCGATTGGCCACACATTTCCTTTCGCGTGCATAATCAGTTCTCCAAGACAGCTGAAAATCAGGCTAATTCCAGTAATACCAGTCGCTATCGCAATTTCAAATGGTACATGGAAAATTTTTTCATCTCCTGTATGCAGATCTTTCTTCATCGGAATCAGCCATGCCAGAAGTGCGACCAACAATATAAGGGGCAAGATTGTATAAACCGCCGCGTTTCCCACCATCGAAGTAATCGGATATACCCGCATAACATAAGCATTCAGCTTTGCTTCCGTCATCATGAAATAATAGGTCCTGTCTTTTGGTGAAATATTTTCAATCTCACTTTCATCTTCATATTCAAATATTTTTTCCGGCAGATTTGAGGTCAGGATCTTCAGAACAGCTTCCTGTTTGGTTACTTCCGTTCCCATCACCTGATCAATCTTGATTTCACCGTTTTTGTCAAACGAGATCTTAATCCCAAGAGCATAATCTGCAAGCTCGGTATCTTTCACTTTTTCCCAGGAATCTCTATTCGACCGGTATCCATCGATTACCTCTCCGTTTGCATCCTGCACCTGGTAATTCATATATGCAATCTGCCGGTTAAATTTCTCATCAAATTCCGGATAATAATCATCCAGAAACTTTACGTTATATTCGTTTCCGGATTCTTTGGAATACAATACATAGCAGTCCCGAATAAATGTCTTCATAAAGGACTCACTCGTCCGGTAATTCTGTGTCAGACTGTCCTGCTCCTTTTTTGCATTCTTATAAAAAGTATTATAGTTTCCTAACACGATCACCGTCGCAAGTAAGATTACACTTAAAATCAGGACAATCCCTAGTTTATGCCTGTTTTTCGATTTTGTATCCAACGCCCCACACCACCTTTAAATATTTTGGTTCTTTCGGGCAGCTCTCAATTTTTTCACGGATATTCCGGATATGGACCATGATCGTATCGGTATTGATCGCTTTTTCATTCCATACACGCTCGTAAATTTCCTCTGCCGAAAAAACTCTTCCAGGACTCTTCATAAGGAGAAGCAGGATTTTGTACTCAATCGGTGTCAGGCGCACCGGCTCTCCGTCAACCGATACCTCCACCGTAGCTTCATTCAGCTCCAGACCGCCGATCACATGGATATTCTGATTTTCTTCACGATCTCTCAGCTTCTCTGCAAACATCCGGTATCTTCTGAGCTGTGAATTCACCCTTGCAAGAAGCTCCATCGGTGTAAATGGCTTCGTCACATAATCATCTGCCCCGATATTCAGTCCCATGATCTTATCCACTTCCTCTGATTTTGCCGACAGCATGATCACCGGAAAATCATATTTTTCCCGAAGCTTCATCGTCATACGGATTCCATCCATCCGCGGCATCATAATATCGACGATTGCAAGATGGATTTCCTCTTTCTCGATCACTTCCAGACCTTCAATCCCATCTGCCGCCTGAAATACTTCGTATCCCTGACTTTTCAGGTATATTTCCACACCTTCTCTGATTTCCTTGTCGTCTTCAACGACCAGTACATGATTCATTTCCATAACTGCTTTTCTCCTCTTTTTCTCATCCTTGACTATAGTCTATCTCCTAAAGCTAAAGAGAACCGGAATAGATTTCTAAAGAATTTCTAAAAAAATGAAAAAGCTTTTCAACAAAGCACTGCTGCCCTGCCGAAAAGCCTGCCAGATACTTATTTAATAACCATAATAGCTTACTCTGCCGATCGCTGCGATGATAACAAAGAAAATCACAAGCACATAGGAAATCACCTGAAGGATCAGGGATGCTCTGCAGTAGTTACGCCGGTTCAGATTGCCACTATTACCAAACGCCCAGATAATATACAGAATCAGTCCCGCACATGGAATAATTCCGACAATCATCGTTAAAAGCCATTCTCCGGTAGAAAGTGGAGATAGATCCATCTGCTTTGGCGGCATCTGACAATTGTTCTGGCTATTGTAATTGTTATTATAGCCGCTCGCGTTAAATCCGGTATTATAACCGCTATTCTGATACTGGTTGTCAGAGTACCCATTGGTATAAGCTCCGCTCTGATTGGTTCCGTTATAATACGAATTTCCGTTGTAAGTATTATTTTCATAAGTTCCATCCGAAGTTCCAGAATGGCAAGCGCTTCCGTCCGGTGCTGACTGTCCGTAACCGCTTCCGTTTTCTGACTTTGGCATTTCACCGTAAGTATATGCCGGATGACTTTTTTCTTCCTGCTTTAAATTATCGTCCGCTGCCTCTTTTGGCACGCTATTGTCATTCTTTGCCTGCGGCTCTGCTTCTGTATATCCTGCATTGGGATCGGTGTAAGAAGATGGACTCTTTTCCTCCCCTTCACTATTCTCAGTTATCTGGTCATTTAAGTTATTATCCATATCCCAAAACCTCCTGTGTATTCATTTTTTTCATCATAGCACACCAAAAAGCTGAAAACAATAGCTCTTTTTGCCAAATTACTGAATTCAAAGACCAGATTCTGAATATCAAATCTATTAGCCGGTTATTTGATCCGCAGCCTCTGACCGACATAAATCAGATTCGGATTTTGTAGTTTGTTCAACCTTGCGATTTCCTGATAAGATGTTCCGTATATCGCTGCAATTTTCGAAAGCGTATCCCCGGATTTGACGATATGATACTTGTTTTCTTCGGCATTGACTCTGCTTTGTACTTCTTCATACCGTTTCCCCAGAACCGTTTTCCGCACTTCCCCGTTGCCATATTTCCCGGCACGCACTTCCTTTGCCAGTGTCTCTGTACTGGCACCGGAAATATAGTCGATCATCCCCTGCACTTCTCCATATCTGGTTCCAAGCCAGCTTTTCCGTTCTTCCCCATTTCCAAATTCTCCACGCATCGTCCGAAAAACCAGATCCAGCGTAGTTCCTTCCTGGTTTTCTTCCTCTTCAGAAGGTTTCTCTGAAGTTGTCTGGTTTCCTTTTCCAGCATACCGGCTCCACGCCTGCCGGTCTCCGTAGAATTTATTCAAATCCAGATTGCCATTCCATCCGCTTAATCTTCCCGAAGAACTGTACTGCCGCATCACACAGGCATATGCACCCTCATTCCATGGATTTTCCTGGTACCCGATTGGCTCCATACTCGCGTACTGCGCTACCCACAGTCCATAGTTTCCGATATTCTGCAATCGGCTCATCATACTTTGCTGCACATAAATCACAGGATTGACGCTGGTCTTTGTTGAAATATAATTACACCAGGCTTTCACCCATTCCCGGTCATTCACACCAAATGCCGGATTGGACCGCCCTTCCCAGTCCAGCACAAGCATTGCCTCCCCCACACGGCTCCCTGCATTCTTCAGAAAATATTCTGCCTCCGCCTGTATATTTCCACCAGACGCATAGTGATAAATGCCCAGGCATTTCCCTGCTGTTTTCGCCTGGCGGTAGGCTCTTTCGTAATCCGGATTTACATAACCGGTTCCTTCTGTCGCCTTAATCACCACAAAATCACACGGGACAACCGCAAGATTGATCCCACTTTGCCAGTTGCTGATGTCAATTCCATTTAATGCCATACCACTTCTACTCCTACTCTTCTTTTCCTGCCTGCTTGATGATCTGATAGATGTAGGTACTCAGTCCTGCAACAACAATGCCCTGCGTTACGGATGCGAAAACTGCGGTCAACACATCCTGTGCTCCTGCGAAATGTGCGGTAGATGTCACCCAGATCCCGCAGATGATAATGCCTGTCGCCCCAAGCGTGATCGGAATATATTTATCTTTGATAAATTCTGCTTGTTTAAGTGCAATTCCGAAAAAGTATAGAACTGCGGTCACAATAAGCAGTTCCGGTTTTACATAATCCATAAGTTGCTCCATTATCTGGATAGCCTGCCTTTCTTTTTGGGGATTTTAAGGAAGATTTCTTTTGAAAAATAATTCGATCAGATGTGGTATTAGTATATGTGAGAGATAGGATTTAGTGATAAAAGAAAGATTTGATATAAAATAATCGGACCGGCAGGTTCTTCTTTGATTTGTATATACAAAGGGAGAGGCGCTACGCCTCTCCCTGTAAATAAATTTCTTAGAATTTACCAGCTTTGTGAGCTTCCTCGATACTTACAGCAACAGCGACTGTCATTCCGACCATCGGGTTGTTACCTGCACCGATAAGACCCATCATTTCTACGTGAGCCGGTACAGATGAAGATCCTGCGAACTGTGCATCAGAGTGCATACGTCCGAGTGTATCTGTCATACCGTAAGAAGCCGGTCCTGCTGCCATGTTGTCCGGGTGAAGTGTACGTCCTGTACCACCACCTGAAGCAACTGAGAAGTATTTCTTTCCTGCTTCTACGCATTCTTTCTTGTATGTACCTGCAACCGGATGCTGGAAACGTGTCGGGTTTGTAGAGTTACCTGTGATAGAAACGTCAACGCCTTCTTTCCACATGATAGCTACACCTTCACGTACATCATTTGCACCGTAGCAGTTTACTTTAGAACGAAGTCCGTCAGAGTAAGCGATTCTCTGAACTTCTTTCAGTTCTCCTGTATAATAGTCATAGTCTGTCTGAACATATGTGAATCCGTTAATTCTTGAAATGATCTTTGCAGCATCTTTTCCAAGACCGTTCAGGATAACACGAAGAGGTTTCTGACGAACTTTGTTTGCTTTTTCAGCGATACCGATTGCACCTTCAGCAGCTGCGAATGATTCATGTCCTGCAAGGAAGCAGAAGCAGTCTGTTGTTTCTTCAAGAAGCATCTTTCCAAGGTTACCATGTCCCAGACCTACTTTTCTCTGATCTGCTACAGATCCCGGAATACAGAAAGCCTGAAGTCCTTCTCCGATTGCCGCTGCAGCGTCTGCTGCTCTTGTACATCCTTTTTTGATTGCGATTGCTGCACCTGTGATGTAAGCCCAGCATGCGTTTTCAAAACAGATTGGCTGAATACCTTTGATCTGGTTGTATACATCCAGTCCGGCATCCTTTGTGATCTTTTCAGCTTCTTCGAGTGAAGCAATGCCATAGCTGTTTAAAACTTCATTGATTTTATCAATTCTTCTCTCATATGATTCAAATAAAGCCATTTAATTGTCCTCCTGAAAATATTGTTGCCTATATAACCCGTTAATTACTTATGTATGTAATTAGTTTTTACGCGGATCAATGATCTTAACGGCATCAGCTACACGTCCGTACTGTCCTTTAGCTTTTTCCCAAGCTTCATTCGGAGTATCGCCTGCTTTGACAAAGTCTGTGAATTTTCCAAGACTTACGAACTGGTATCCGATGATTTCATCATGGTCATCAAGAGCGATTCCTGTTACATAACCTTCTGCCATTTCCAGGTAACGTGGTCCTTTTGCGAGAGTTCCGTACATTGTACCAACCTGTGAACGAAGTCCTTTACCAAGGTCTTCAAGTCCTGCACCGATCGGAAGTCCTTCTTCTGAGAATGCACTCTGAGTTCTTCCGTATACGATCTGTAAGAAAAGTTCTCTCATTGCTGTATTAATTGCATCACAGACAAGGTCTGTGTTAAGTGCTTCCAAAATAGTCTTTCCTGGAAGAATTTCTGAAGCCATAGCTGCGGAATGAGTCATTCCTGAACATCCGATAGTCTCCACAAGTGCTTCCTGAATAATACCATCTTTAACGTTCAAAGTAAGTTTGCATGCACCCTGCTGTGGAGCACACCAGCCGACACCATGTGTAAGACCGGAAATATCTTTGATTTCTTTAGCCTTTACCCATTTTGCTTCTTCCGGAATTGGAGCTGGTCCGTGGTTTGCACCCTGAGCTACCGGACACATCATTTCTACTTCATGTGAATAAATCATTTTAAAACTCCTTTCAACTATGTAAGTTTGCTTATCGTAAGGTTTGTTATCTCTTTAACATCCATACTTGTATTTATTTTCTCATATATTTCGACATTCGTCAATTGATTTTTCTCTACATTTTTATATGGAATTTTCTCTTTTTTTGGCACAATTTGCAAAAGGTTCTTCTCTGGGAAATACCATTCCCGAAGAAGAACCTTCTCATATCTCTTTCGACCTGTTTTCTTTCAAAAGAATCCTTATCTGCCTTTTTTACAAATTTCTTCTGAGCCTACATACCGCCCTGTGTCAGTACCTGTACATTCTTTGCAATATAATCGATCAAAGATACGATTGTAAGTACCAGAGATACCCAGATCAGTACCTGTGCGATCATGTTAAATGCACCGCCAAGATCTGCGATCAGAAGGATCAGCATGAACATCTGGGATACCGTTTTGAATTTTCCCCAGTAGCTTGCAGCGATCACAATATCGTTGTCTGCTGCTACCAGACGGAATCCGCTGATGATAAATTCTCTTGCAATAATTACGATTACAAACCATGCCTGCAGTTTTCCAAGCGGGATCATGCAGATCATAGCCGAACATACAAGCAGTTTATCTGCCAGCGGATCCATAAACTTTCCGAAATTGGTTACAAGATTTCTGGCTCTGGCGATTTTTCCGTCCAGCATATCTGTAAGACTTGCCACGCAGAAAATAATCAATGCGATCCATTTGTTTGCAGCTCCGCCCACGCCTGTCAGCATGAAAAATACAAAAAACGGAACCATGATTACTCTTAAAACAGTTAACTTATTTGGTAAATTCATTATATCAACTCTCCTATCAAATCATATTCTGCTGCTCCGGTAACTTTCACTTTTGCGAAATCACCAGTCATCAGTTCTTCATCGGTATTTACAAAAATCAGCCCGTCTACATTCGGTGCATCGCGGTAAGTTCTTCCAACATATGCATTCTCATCGGCAACTTTTCCTTCGATCATAACCAGTACTTCTTTTCCGATCATATCTTCTGCCTGATCGAATACAATCTCCTGCTGCAGCTCCATAATATCTGCCTGACGGTCTTCTTTTACTTCTTCGTCGATCTGATCCGGCATGGTCGCCGCCGGAGTATCTTCTTCCGGCGAATAAGTAAATACGCCCAGTCTTTCAAATTCCATCTCATCTACGAATTCCATTACTTCTTCATGCTGCTCCTGTGTCTCCCCTGGGAAACCGGTGATCAACGTTGTACGAAGTGCGATGTCCGGAATCTCTTTTCTCAGTTTTGTGATCGTATCGATCAGCTGCTGCTTGGAAGTTCTTCTTCCCATTCTCTTTAAGATCGCATCGCTTGCATGCTGGATTGGGAGATCCAGATAATGGCAGATCTTCGGTTCTTCTTTCATTACCTGTATCAGATTGTCATCAATCTCTTCCGGATAACAGTACAGAAGGCGGATCCAGCGGATTCCTTTGATCTGACATAACTCTTTCAGAAGCTTATGCAGGGATTTTTCACCGTAAATATCCTGTCCATATACCGTTGTCTCCTGTGCAACCAGGATCAATTCTTTTACGCCCTGGTCAGCCAGTTCCTGTGCTTCTTTGATCAGACGCTCCATCGGTACACTGCGGTAATTTCCACGGACTTTCGGGATAATACAGTATGTACAGTGTTTGTCACAGCCTTCTGCAATCTTCAGATATGCATAGTGACCTCCGGTCGTCACAAGTCTCTTTGTCTCCGGAAGCGGCAGCGCATCGATATCGGCAAGTTCTACTTCTGATTTACCTTCCAGTGCTTCTTCTACTGCTTCTACAATCTTATCATACGAAGTCGTTCCAAGCACTACATCAACTTCCGGGATCTCATCAATAATCTCCTGCTTATATCTCTGTGCCAGACATCCGGTTACAACCAATGCCTTTAATCTTCCTTCTTCTTTATATCTTGCCATATCCAGAATCGTCTGGATACTTTCTTCTTTTGCGTCATGAATAAAACAACAGGTATTAATCACCATAACATCTGCCTGTGTCTCATCATCAACAATCTGGTATCCTTTCGCATCCAGAAGTCCAAGCATGACCTCTGAATCTACCAGGTTCTTATCACAGCCAAGTGATACGAAAAATATATTCATTCGGTTCTCCTTTTTATTTATTTCTGATTTTTGCAGTATGCATTCTATTCGGCACACATCTTTGCTATCTTGCTATATCCAGTTCAAGAAAGGCAGACACCTTACGGCATCTGCCTTTTGTATCTCAGTCAGCAATGTGTCTGAAAGAATCCGTCTGCAACGGATCCTTAAGGTGTCAGATTTTATTCTTCTTCCTCTTCATCCTGTGCAATAATCGTCATCTTTCCCTGATTCATCTCATCAATTGCAATAGAAAGCGGCTTTTCGCCAACCTTTGCATCAACGAGCGGCATAGATCCGTCAATAATCTCTCTTGCTCTCTTTGCTGTAGCCATAACGATGGAATAACGGCTGTTAACTACCTTTGTTTCGCCCTCTTCAACGTCTTTATTTACTACTTTCATTAAGTCTGTGTAAGATGGATGTAACATACACTTATTCTCCTTTCAATTCTTCTTTCATATGCTCTATAAATTCAGCGTTACGGAAACTTCTTCTGTGCTCACCCTGGATGATCTGATGCATCTCTTCTACGCATTCCTGCAAGTCATCATTTATGATCAGATAATCATATTGATCCATCTCCAGTGCTTCTTCTTTCGCACGGTTCATGCGGAATTCGATCACGTCCATTGTCTCTGTTCCACGGCCCACCAGACGGCTCTTAAGTTCCTCTGCGCTCGGCGGTGTTACAAACAAAAGCAGTGTATCCGGGAATTTTTCTTTTACTTTCAACGCTCCCTGAATTTCTATCTCAAGAATCACATCTTTTCCTGCCTCTAACTGCTCCTCTACATATGCACGCGGCGTTCCATAGTAATTATCCACGTACCTAGCATACTCTATCAGTTCTTCTTTCGCAATCATTTTTTCAAAATCTTCTACAGTTTTGAAGAAATATTCCCGTCCGTCTTCTTCTCCCGGACGCGGATTTCTGGTGGTGGCGGAAATAGATAATGCATAATTATCATACTGTTTTAACAGCTCTTTCATAATGGTTCCCTTACCGGAACCTGAAAAACCTGATACAACGATCAGAATCCCTTTTTCTCTCATTTCGATACCCTCTTTTAATCTTCTTAACAATCTGATTTATTCAATATTCTGTATCTGCTCTCTGACTTTCTCAATCTCTGTCTTAAGTTCGATTCCGATATTGGAAGTCTCCAGATCATTCGCCTTCGAAAGAATCGTATTCGCTTCACGGTTCATCTCCTGTGCAATGAAATCAAGCTTACGTCCGATTCCACTGTCATCAGACTGAAGGGTTGCCTTCATATGTTCCACATGACTTCTCAGACGTACCACTTCTTCATCGGTACAGATCTTGTCCGCAAAGATCACGATCTCTGATGCAATCCGTCCCTCATCGATCTGTGTGTCCTCCAGAAGTTCTTTTACTTTTCCTTCTAGCTTTTCTCTGTACTCCGCAATGATCTTCGGTGCACGTTCTTCAATCTGTCCGACCAGTTCAAGCATACCGTCCAGCTTCGCGATCAGATCCTTCTTCAGATTCTCTCCCTCTACGGTTCTAGTCTGTACGAACTGTGCGATCGCACCATCCAGTGCTTTCTTAAGTCCTTTCCACAGTTCTTCTTCATCATCCATCTTCTCTTCCATTGTGAGGACTTCCGGATAACGGGACAATGTGGATACACGGATGTCATTCTCCAGTGAGAATTTTTCTTCCATCATTTTAAACTTTTCCAGATATTCTGCTGCCAGTGTCTCATTGTATTTTAAAGAGACCTGACTCTCTGAAAAGTCTTCATATGTAATAAAGATGTCCACCTTTCCACGATGAACACTTTCCTTTAAAAGGCTTCGAATGGCACTTTCAAAAAAATTAAGTTTCTTCGGCATACGGATATTGGCATCCAGATAACGATGATTCACTCCCTTCATCTCAACCGTGAATTTACGTTCCTCATCAGCCGCTTCGCAGCGTCCGAATCCTGTCATACTCTTAATCATGATATGATCCTCTTCTTATTCATTATTTAAAATAAACCAGCATTTATTATAAGACATTTGGCAAAGTTCGTCAACTATGCTATACTAGACAAATATGAAATTCTGTAAGGAAAGGAAGGTCTTTTTATGGCTTTTGACGGAATCACAGTCGCAGCAGTCGTTCAGGAATTAGAACATACTCTGGTCGGCGGACGTATCTCCAAGATCGCCCAGCCAGAAAATGATGAGCTGCTTTTAACAATAAAAGGAAATGAAGGACAAAAAAGGCTCTATATCTCTGCCAGTGCTTCTCTTCCACTTATCTATTTAACCAACGAGAACAAACCAAGTCCGATGACAGCTCCTGGATTCTGCATGCTTCTGCGCAAGCATATCGGAGGCGGACGGATCACCGCAGTCTCCCAGCCATCACTCGAACGTATCATCCACCTGGATATTGAGCATCTGGATGAGATGGGTGACTTGTGCAGGAAAAAACTGATCATCGAGATCATGGGAAAACACAGCAACATTATTTTCTGTGATCTGAACGGACGCATCATCGACAGTATCAAGCACGTCTCTGCACAGATGAGTTCGGTACGTGAAGTATTGCCGGGACGCGATTACTTTATTCCGGATACGATGTCGAAAAAGAATCCGATGACGGCTACGCAGGAAGAATTCATTTCGGCAATCCTTGCAAAACCGATGCCGGTATCCAAAGCAATCTATTCCAGCATGACAGGTATCAGCCCGGTCATTGCCGAAGAGATCTGTTATCTTGCAGGTGTGGACTCTTCCATGACGGCGCATGATCTTTCCGAAGATGTACTGACACATCTGTACCGTCAGTTTACCTATTATATGGAGGACGTAAGACAGGGAAATTTCCATCCTTCTATTTATTATAATGGAAATGCGCCAAAGGAATTCAGTGCCCTTCCGGTCACACATTTTAACGAATATACAAAAAAAGAGTTCTTTTCCATCTCGGAAGTCCTCTATACGTATTATTCCACACGTAACACACTGACCAGAATCCATCAGAAAAGTGCAGATCTCCGGCACGTTGTCCAGACAGCACTGGAACGGAACCGCAAAAAATACGATCTTCAGTCCAAGCAGTTAAAGGGAACGGAAAAGCGTGACAAATATAAAGTTTACGGAGAACTGATCAATACTTACGGCTATAATCTGGAACCGGGATCAAAAGAACTGACTGCCCTGAATTATTATACCAACGAAGAGATTACTATCCCGCTTGATCCGACACAGACTCCGGGCGAGAATGCACAACGTTATTTTGCAAAATACAACAAACAGAAGCGTACATTTGAAGCATTGACGGAGCTGATCCAGGAAACTGCCGATGATATCCAGTATCTGGAATCTATCAGCAACGCACTTGACATTGCTCTGAACGAAGCGGATCTTGCCCAGATCAAAGAGGAACTGATGCAGAGCGGCTATATCCGCAGAAAACATACGAAGAAAAAAGTTAAACTGACCAGCAAACCAATGCATTACATTTCCAGTGATGGTTATGATATGTACGTTGGAAAGAACAACCTGCAAAATGAAGAACTTACTTTTTCTTTTGCCAATGGCAATGACTGGTGGTTCCATGCAAAGGGTGCTCCGGGATCTCACGTTATCGTCAAAAGCGGCGGGGATGAACTTCCGGACCGTACCTTTGAAGAAGCAGGTCGTCTGGCCGCTTACTATTCTAAGAATCGTGGTGCTGACAAAGTAGAGATCGACTACATTCAGAAAAAACACGTTAAGAAACCAAACGGTGCAAAACCGGGATTCGTCGTTTACTATACAAACTATTCACTCGTCATCGATTCTGATATATCGAATATAAAAAATGTGCAGGATTAATTCCTGCACATTTCACTAGCAAAATATCCTTGAATCCTTAATTTATAAGGGTTCTGGGATATTTTTTTACCCATCCATTTGATAACTCTTGACCACTTTTTTGATAACTTGATTAAATAATTACATGGCTTTTGTTTCTTTGTTTACCTCGCATATGATATTTTTTTTGTAATCCATTTCTGAAACATCATATGTATAATACTGTTCATTTACTTTCTCTGTATTTCCTAAAAGAGATGCTCTTACAGTAGCAGGCATTCCTACACGTGCAAACTCTGAGTTCACAGTACGTCTTGATGCATGAATACATTTTGTATTCGTAAATCCTGTACCACTTGTTTTCCGTCTCATGCATTCTGATATTATACGTGCATGAACACGACCATTAGCATTAGAAAATACAAATTCAGATAACCAACCATTTTTTAATTCTACTTTTTTTACACGGGTTAAAACATCTTCAATTTCTGGTGATAAAGGAAATTGACGTATCTTTCCATTTTTAGGAAGTGATACATAATGTTCATTTGTTTTTCTGTCATACTTCTCTGAATGTCTTATAACCATGATACCGTGTTCTGTGTCTATATCTTCCCATTTTAATCCAGATAATTCGCCTACACGCATTCCTGTATATAAAGATAATTCAACTGCATAAGACGGAATATAATTAGGCTTCTCTAAATGATTGTCAGTCAAAATATCCAGTAGTGTTTTTCTTTCAGTATTTGAAAATGTTCTCTCTTCTGCGGGTTTGTATTTAGTTTGCTTACAGTATTGTTTGAAAAGAGGTAAGTCCACTTCATCACACGGATTTTCGTATCTCTTAATGATTCCATCTTTTACAGACTTATTAAACACTCCTCTAATATATCCCATCATAGTCTGTAATGTTCTGTAAGGGATTGGTTGTTTTGATAATAATCTTTGTATGAATTGAGATATAACAGCTTCGTCAATATCTTTGATATCCATATTTTCAATTTTATCACCTTTAAAGAATCTAATATAATCCGATTCATATATTGATATTGTGTTATTTGAGCGTCCGCACATTTTTTGCCGTTCCACCCATTCGAAATATCTTTTTTTGAAAGTAGTAGTAGTGTTTTGTTTCCAAAAATCAATGACAATCTTATCAATGTCGTCTTCGTATTTTCTCTTTACTGCTTTTCGTTTGCCGTTTCCTAAAGGTAAATAAGTATGCCAAAAACCGTCCTTTCCTAAATTAATTTTGTAAGGGTGCATTTTAAGATATTCTTGTTTTTTCATTTCTTCCATCTCTTCTTGCACACGTGCTAAATCAATAATACCATGATTTATGGCTTCATCAACAATATTTATGCTATCTATATTAAAACTATTATTCATAGTAACTATCTCCATTTATTCATCATTCCAAAACTTTTTCATGTTACGTCCTCCTTCACATCTGTATAAATTGTATAGTGCAATTTCCAATACTGCGTTGTTTCACTTCATCGTTGTATTATTTCTGGTTCTTTTTTTCCATAACAGAAATAAATTTGTCATATCTATTCTTTAAATCGTCAATACTTTCTAATTGTTCATACTCCTCTTTGAGTTCCCTTTTGTATAGATACAAGCTGTTTCTGCTAATTCCTGCTAATTCCTGTGTCTCTTTATCATTTAAAGAACCACCGAATGTTTTGTTATGTTCTAGTATCTTCCGCTTTGCATATACTGCCTTTTTCACAGTGAAGACAGCACCTTTTCTCTGTCCAATCTGTTTCCCCGCACGTCTTGCGGTTTCAATACCTTCCTTTGTTCTCTGTTGTAGGTCTTGCACCTCTTTTTCTGCCTGTTCAAATGCTATTTCAATCTGTTTCTTTGCTAATAACAACAGATACTTGTTAATTCCTTCAAGGATAACGTCTACTTCCGTCCCTGTCATAGATAATTGATTATTCAATGTTTCCCTGTATGTATCTGTATCAATGTAATGTTCCTTTAAGAACACTAAATTAATGTTCTTTTCAAATAACTCTTGGTAGAGTTTGAATCCTTCATCTGCTGTTCTACTCATTCTTGACACTGAATCAAACACGATAGTATCATTTGCTTTTACCCTTTTTAATATCTTTTCTAAGGCTTTTCTTCCTTGGAACTTTGTTCCTGTGTATGTTTCTTTTACAATCTTAGCAGAAGGGTACACAGCCAAGATATTTCGCACTTGCCTTTCAATGCTTTGTTTTGGTGTAGATATTCTACAATATCCATAAATCATAATTGCATATTCTCCTTCAAATAAAATCAGTACCAAATTTACCGTTCGTCTTTTGTACAACTCTATAATAACAATCATTGAAGTTTTTGTCAACGTAAACTTGGTACTTTTTTTACATATGTTTTATTTGGTACTGTGTTCTCTTTGTATCTTCATCATACTATCCATTAAGTAAAATATTGTCGTATCTCTGCCAAGCTTCTGCATCATATGAGATAGTAGCTTATAGAACAATCGTGTCCTGACCTTAAATTTCTGATTGTATGCATCTTTCATAATTCGATATATTGCAATCTGTTCTTGTTCGTTAGCTTTCATATTAGTCAAATAAGTTCTCCCCTTCCTGTAACTTCGGTGTCATTATCTTCTTATCGGTTTCTATTTTTTCACCATCAATTAATGTGACACGTTGTAATGCCTGTCTCAGCATAAACGAATCCATATATGTTCTTGAAAGTTCTTGCCTTTTTTGTTCGAGCATTGGTGCAATAACTTTTTCATGTTCAATCTGTTCTGGTTTCCTTATCTTCTGAGATAGTATCTTTTTGTGCGAGGGATTAAATAACTTTTCATATGTTGGTAAGGCTGACAACTGTGTAAGTGCCATAGCGTCAACTCTTGACAAGCCTTTTTTCCCTTTTATCCAGTTTCCTACCTGTCTTTTGTTTGTATTTTCATCTCTATTCAACTGCATCATATATTCATACATTTTTGTAGTTGCTAACTGTTGCAGGTCTCTGGCTTCTTCTGGTGTATCTGTTATCTCTATAGATTGAAAGGCAGAGATGTCGTGGTTGATGTTTTTCAGTTTGTCATCATACTCTGTCATAACATCTGATACTTTGTCTTTCAGCTTATGTTTCAGCTTCAAAATCTCTGTTGCATCCTTACCGATTACCTCTGCAAATCCACTGATTTCGTTGCACGCCCTTATATAATCCTTACTGGTACTAAGCTTTCCAATCAGCTTGTCTATTTCGTTAAACACCTCTGCTATCTTCCACAGGCGTTCTTCCTCATTCTCGATTCTCTTTTTATGTCTGCTATAATAAGCACGTTCTGCGTATGTCATGTTTTGTCCTCCTTTATTATGGCTCTGTGAGTTTATATTTTGCGATTTAAGCCATTTTTATTATTTATATATATCATCTCACCCCAGTTGTCTAACTCACTGGTATCATCATTCCAAGACTCTGAATCACTTTTATTATTTACAATATTCAGCTTTATTTTCATTTCAGTGTCAGATTGTTCTTGTTCTTGTTTGAAAACTGTATAATCTTTACCGTAGGCGTGGTCAAGTATGTATGTATTTGCTCTCAGTCTTGTTTCCGTATTAAACGCCTTTTCTGCAATCTCTATTACGTTGTTTAATGCTGTTAAGCTATAAGCACTTAATTTACTGTCAAATTCTTTTTTCCTTTGTTTTGTTCCTCTTGAAAGAACAGGTCTTCCTCTTGGCATTGTTACACCTCCTATATCTTATATATCCTTTCTTTAGTAGGATTGGTTCAGTTAAGAACATGCGTATTTTCAAGGTTTTTCGATTGTTCGACTGTTGTAAAACGGGACACAGATGTCCGAATATCATCCATATATAATTGACTTAGAAAAAGCCACAAATTCATCAATTACACCTGTGTTTATTTGCATTTCTTTTGACTGCCTAACTCTGTAACATGCCTTTCTGGCACTGTCTTTGTTTGAATAGTATCTTTCACAAGCCTTTTTGAACAACATAAAATCTATCTCTATTAACTCTTTGTTCATAATCGCAACTGTTAATGGTTGCCCGTTGTGTTCACGTAAATCATTGTATATAATTGCTATCATCTCTTTATAGATTGGCTGTGAATATTCATCCTGTAATATTGTTTTTGAATCTCTATTGTTCCAATAACGGTCAATAAGGTAAGTCTTGTAGTCTTTTCGGTAGCATATAAGTAAGGCATTGATTGAGTCTGGTGTTAAAAAGGTCTCCAATGTCCGTCCAACCTTTGCACACTTTAAGCCACGTGCACTATAACAAAATTCAATTCGCAACAGTCCTTTGTCGGTTATGTTCTGCTCGACAGCTTTATCATAAATTTTAAAGCAAAATCGTGAGTTAGAAAGCTGACCTGTTTTGATGCTTTCTATTCGTTGTCCACTACATAAATTTTTGACAGCTTTGTATCTCTTTCCTATTTGTTCACCACTACATGCAATAAACAGTTTTTCGTCTTTGGTAAGTAAAACATGAGATAGCAGTTTCAACATGGGAGCTGTCTGCTCTTTCTTTGATAAAACTACTGTGCTATTAACTTCGCATGCTTGTACCGTTATTTCAGTGCTTTCACCTTTAAAAAGATTGAATACATTGCTTTTTATAAACTCTAAAACGTTTTTTAACTGCTTATAGTCAGATACCCCGAATGGTATTGAATTGTTGTTTCTTATCACCTTAGGAAGGCATATATGAAGTTTGTATCCATTTTTTACCGCAACTAAATTTCCAATCTCTTTCCCTGTTTGATTCTTGAATACATAATGGTTTTGTTCCAATTTAACATCAGTGTTGATTGTAATATCCAACCCATCCAATCCTAAGGTGAACACATTTTTGTTGCCTTTTTTCAAGTTAACTGTTCCTCCTTTTTTGTATTTAGAGTACAAAAAAAAGAACCACTGTACAATGTTGGCAAATAACAGGTACAATGGCTCTTGACCAAAGGTTTTTCCTATAGGCTTTTTGAAATGATGATTACGTGCTTACATATTTACGCACACCTATTGAATCGAAAAATACCTTTTGCCTTTGTATCTGGATTCTATCTATATTATTTTTAATTAACTTCACTACACATTTGTTTAACATTGTTTTAACCTCTTAATTCTGTATGCAAAAATTCATATGAACAAAAAAAGTACATACAGACACTTCTGTTTAAATTAAAAAATATTTAATTACTTCACTTACTGTTTGGATTTGTTCAGCCGACTATGCGCTGAAATGATGTTGATAGAATATTTGATAGAAATAATAAATCAAATATATAATATATATATACAGCTTCATAAAATGCTTGTCAAGACTTTTTTAAATTTATTTTCATTTCTAACTTTAAATCCTATTTCTATATACTTCTGTAAAGCCATATTTTGCGATTTAAGCCTTTATAATAATTATGCCATAAAGAGGTGCATAGACTATAGAAAACGTCTTATTTGCTTCTTTATGGCATTATATCAATTATATGATAAATGGATTACCCTTCCAGAGATAACTATAGCCTTTAGCAACTGTTAGTTGATGATAGCGGAAGAATGCGTCACCATCAGTTAATTCTTGCTCTATTCCATTATCAAAAATATAAACATTATCTGGAAGTAACTCTAAATGATGTTTGTCTGTTTCTGTGTCATTCGGCAGTGAATACCAAACACTTATATATCCTTTTTCTCTTTTATAACGTTTATATAATGAATCGGGACATATCATATATAATGCGGTTATTATTTCTTGTTCTGTCATTTCGGTTGACATATCTCTAAATTTCATGTTTGCCCCTTTTTAATAAAAGCCTGCATTAATATGCAGGCAGTATGTGTTATGTTATTTTTCAAGTTTAAAATTTGCACTGTTAAAATAAAATCCATATCCATTAGATTCTATGTTTTGTTTTGGATTTTTTATATAACCAATATCTCCAAAATCAACAGTAATTGTATCCCATAAATTTAAATAGCCTTTGAGTGTTAAGAGTTGGTCAGTAATAGAAGAAGTTCTTGAAATAGCTAAATCTTCATAGGTAAGAGGGTCTGGTGTTGCTTGGCTGAGGTCAACATAAACTCGTAGGTCACGATTATTGTATTCAATACCAGTAATTTGTTCATTTTCTCCTACGGAACCTTGTGTTACTGTTTTTGCTTCTTCTACAAATTTGTTTATACGTTCTTCTTCGGTTGGACTATCGTCTTCTGTAGTAGTATCAGTGCTTTCTGGTGTTGAAGTAACAGTTTCAACCTTTTTCTTTGGTTTGCTTTCTTTTTTTGTTTCTGTTTGTGTAGGTGTAAACATTAATACCAACATGAAACTGAAAAACAGTGTAATAACAGAAATTAGTAATCCTTTTGAATATTGTGGCTTTACAATCTTTTTTTGTATTTTGGTTGCAACACACAGTATTAAAAATATAATTCCTGCTAATAATGATAAGCTGAACAACAGTGTCGCTAATACGCTCATAATATGTCTCCTTTTCTCTATATATTTACATCTATTTTAACTCGGAATGAGTTAAAAAGCAATGATACTAAAGAGAATATTATAAACTCTGTTTGAGGTGAACATATGAAATATTCAGAACGTATGCGAAATCTAAGAGAGGATAATGATTTGTCACAAAAACGAATAGCAGATATGTTAGGTGTGGCACAAACAACATATTCACAGTATGAACTAGAAAAGCGTCCAATGCCTATTGAATATCTGATTGCATTGTGCGAGTTTTATAAGGTGTCTTCTGATTATATGTTAGGACTATCTGATAAGAAATAAGCTGTGCCGTGTTTTCGGGTATGTCTTGTTTTTCGTTTTGCTTCATATTCAAAAGAGAGAGTATTAGTGGTAAAAGTAATGATTTAAACATATCAGATGATGATACCTTGAATCATTACTTTTAGCACGTGTGCAAGAGTTTCCTTTCTATTGTTTGATAACTTTGATAACTTTTTTGATAACTTTTGTAAGTTAGGGTCTCTAAACAGCGTATTTTCAAGGCTGATTTTTTATGTCGCAGGATTAATTCCTGCACATTTTTGCCTTCTTATTCATATATTGCAAATAGACATATCCTGTCACGTCTGCCAGGAACCATCCAATCGGAATTGACCACCAGATTGCAATCACTCCAATCGACTTTATCGGTGCCAGTGTATAAGAAAGCAGCACTCTCGTTCCAAGCGAGATCACCGTCAGCACCACCGACATCTCCGGTCTTCCGACCGCTCTGTAATACCCATACCACAAGAACAGAATACCGATTCCACAGTAAAATGCTCCTTCGATATGCAGATACTGTATCCCGACGCGGATGATCTCATGCTCACTGCCGTCGATAAATGCCAGCATCAGATATCTGGCTCCAAAGTAGATCAGCACCGACACACAGATACAGAATGCCGCTGATACCGTTACTGCACTACGGACACCTTTCTGTACTCTTTTTTCCTTTCCGGCTCCCCGGTTCTGGGAAATGAAGATAGAAAATGCATTTGCAAATTCCTGCGCCGGCATATAAGCAAATGAATCAATCTTCACAGCCGCTGCGAATGCCGCCATGACTGCGGTTCCAAAGCTGTTGACCAGACCCTGTATCATCAGGATTCCAAAATTCATCACTGACTGCTGGATACTTGACGCAGCCGAATAGCGCACCACTTCTCCCATTACACTTTGGCTTTCCTTTATTCTTTCCGGCCGCAGGGAAAAACGTAATTCCGGCATTTTCATCCATGTATAAATACAGATTCCAATCCCGGATACAATCTGGGATATGACTGTCGCGATCGCCGCGCCTTTGATTCCCATACGGATTCCATACACCAGTGCAAGATCCAGCACAATATTCAGTCCCGAAGAAATTCCCAGGAATACCAGTGACACCACCGAATCTCCCGCCGCTCTTAGCAGAAACGAAAAGTAATTATAAAGAAAAACAAAAAAGATGCCCCAGAATATATACCATACATATTCCTGCATCATTCCATAAATGTCCTCCGGTATCTGAAGAATATTCAGGATCGGTTTCATACACACAAACACAACAATGTTCATCACGATCGTCACGATTCCAATAAAGGAAAATGATGCCGTCATTTCATATTGCAGCCGCGCCGTATCCCGTTTTCCGATTGAATAAGAAAATAATGATCCGCTTCCCATACACATTCCGATCAGCACCGAAGTCAGAAATGTCATCAGACTGTATGCCGAGCCTACTGCCGCCAGAGCCCCCGCCCCAAGCGCCCTTCCGACAATCAGCATGTCCACAATATTATAACACTGCTGCAGCAGGTTTCCCAAGATCATAGGACCTGCAAACAGCAGCATTGTCTTTGTCACATTTCCGGTTGTAAGATCTTTTTTCAAATCTTATCTGGTTCCTGCCAGGTAATCGATAAACTGCTGGGCGGTTCTTCCGGATAATCCTCCGTGGCTTAATTCCCACTTGTTTGCTTCCAGCAATAATTCATCATCCGGCATATCAATTCCGTTCTTCTTTGCCAGTTCACGTACGATCTCCTGGAACTGCTTCTTATCCGGTTTTCCAAAGTAGATCGTAACACCGAATCTTGCCACCAGGGACAGCTTCTCCTGAACAGTATCATTTGTATGAAGTTCTTCATCTCTGTCTTCTTTATCTTTGAATGTCTCACGGATCAGGTGTCTTCTGTTCGAAGTTGCATAGATTAGTACGTTATCCGGCTTCTTCTCGAGTCCGCCTTCGATCACTGCCTTCAGGTATTTATATTCGATCTCAAACTCTTCAAAAGAAAGATCGTCCATGTAAATGATGAATTTGTAATTACGGTTCTTGATCTGTGCGATCACATCATTCAGATCCTTAAACTGGTGCTTGTATACTTCGATCATACGAAGTCCCTGATCGTAATACTGATTCAGGATTGCTTTGATGGAAGACGATTTTCCTGTTCCGGCATCACCGAATAACAGACAGTTATTGGCTTTCTTGCCTTCTACAAATGCTTTTGTATTATCGATCAGCTTTTTCTTGGCAATCTCATATCCGACCAGATCATCCAAATGTACGTGTGCGATCTTCGTGATCGGCTCGATCAATGCCCCTTCTTCTGTATGTGCGATACGGAACGCTTTGTGAAGTCCTAGCTTTCCTACACCGAATTCCTTGTAGAACTGTGTCATGATATCCTTGAATTCTACCGCGGTCTCAGTTTCTGCAAGTGCTTTGCTCAGATCACAGATACGGTCGCGGATTCTCTGATTGAACACACTTCCGTGTCCGCTGGTTCCGACATAATCATGTAACATAGAGATACAGTCAACACCCATCACATTCTCCAGATCTGCAAAGTCATAATCAAATAATTCTTTGAAGATTTCAAAATCATGCAGTGCAACCTGGTTGATACTTCCGTCTACCGGTCCTACGATCTCACAGGAGGTACTGTAAGCATTCTCATGACTTGCCATCAGGTAAGTCAGATAATTATGCCAGAGATCTCCCTCGAATCCGTGGCTTACAGCCATCTCCAGAATCTCGTTAACCGCATCATATAACAGTCCCTTCATATCTTCCATGTTATAGTAATCATTCTGATAATTCTCCATTAAGAATGTCATATCCTGAAGGATCTGTCCTTCCTCCATATGTTTATATAACATCAACTCATTTGTTCTCATTTGTCATTCCTCCAATTTTATATCCGACCTGCTATGCCTAGTAATTTCCAAGAATTCTTAAATTTCTTCCCTCTTCACGAAGTCCCCTGATTGCATTTTTCACCGCGGGATCCGCAAGATTTCCATCGAAATCAATAAAGAAGCGGTATTCCCAGCTTTTTCCTTCCATCGGCCGGGATTCAATTTTTGTCATATTCAGATCATTATACGCAAAATGTGAAAGCAGATGATAAAGAGAACTGCTTTCATGAGGGAGCTCCAGACAAATGCTTATCTTCTTCGCATCTTTTAAGAATACTTTCTGGTTTGTGATAACGATGAATCTGGTCGAATTATTCTTTTCATCATTGATACTATCTGCAAGCACAGAAAGTCCGTATACGGATGCCGCATAAGCACTGCATACAGCCGCCTGATGTTTATCCTGGTCTTCAAGTATCTTCTTTGCAGCAAGTGCGGTATTCGCTACACTAATCTGCTGCCAGTCTCCGTGTTCTCCCAGAAAATGCGATGCCTGCATAAGTGCTTCCGCCTTGGAATATACACGTTCAATCTCAGATATATCTGTTCCCGGTAATCCTGACAATGTATTTTTGATCGGGATGATCGTCTCTCCGACAATATAATTTTCAAATTCTACCAGAAGGTCATAGATTTCATTCACTGCTCCCGCTGTTGAATTTTCAATCGGAAGTACTGCATAATCTGCCGCGCCTTCTTCAATTGCCTCCATTGCCTCCCGGAATGTATGTACATGATAGCTGTTACATCCTTTTCCAAAATAATGTTCCATTGCCGCCTGACTGTAAGCCCCTTCTGTTCCCTGGAATACTACCCTTGCTGTATCCTTATCCAGTGAATCAATACCGATAAACGGAAGTCTTCCAAGTGCACCTGCTTCTACAAGCTGCTTGTACTGTAATTTTCTACTGATCGCAAGAAGCAGTTCATATACTTCTCCGATTCCTTTTTTATTAAAGTCTGATGAAACTTTTCCCATCACTTCTGTTATTTTATTCTTTTCACGCTGACGGTCAAATGTTTTATAACCATTTTTAATCTTACAGATCCCGAGATCCTCACAAATCTTCATTCGCTTTTCATAAAGATTCGTAATCTGATCATCAACATCACTTAACTGCGTTCTAAGTTCTTCCAATGATGTCATTTACTCTCTCCTTTGTGTATATTATGCAGGAAATCTGCGTATTTATTAAATTATAATACATTCCAAAAATAAAATCTACCCATCCTGATTTAAAAAAATCATCGAAAAATTTTTCAAGACATTGAAAATCATCGTTAAATATTATATGATGTATGAAAGATTTGAAAAAGGAGGTAAAACCATGAATACTTTAGAATGTATCAAAACAAGAAGAAGCATTCGCAAATTCAAGCCTGATCCTGTAGATCACGCAACTTTAGAATTCTTGATCGGTGCAGCATCTTATTCTCCTTCTTGGAAGAACACTCAGATCACTCGATATATCGCAATCGAAGATTCTTCTATTCTTGATAAAATCGTTACTGATTACACCCCAGATTTCAACGCAAAAATCATAAAGCAGGCACCAATGCTTATTGCAGTTACTTTCAAAAAAGGGCGCTGCGGTTTTGAACGCGACGGTTCCTACAGCACCAAAAAAGAAGACCGCTGGCAGATGTTCGATGTCGGTGTTGCAAGTCAGACACTTTGCCTTGCCGCTCACGAAGCAGGTCTTGGAACTGTAATCATGGGCATCTGGGATGAAGACGGTATCACCGATCTTTTACATATTCCGGAAGATCAGGAGCTTGCTGCTCTCATCGCCATCGGATATCCTGATATTGATCCTGATGCACCTAAGAGAAAATCTGTCGATGATTTATTAACTTATTTATAAAACAGGAGGTTTTTATATGAGACACTTATTAAGTCCACTGGATTTTTCTGTGGAAGAACTTGACAATTTAATGGATCTTGCAAAAGATATCGAGGCAAATCCGAAAAAATATGCACACGCATGTGAAGGCAAAAAGCTTGCCACTCTTTTCTATGAACCGAGCACACGTACCAGATTAAGCCATGAAGCAGCTATGATCAATCTGGGTGGCAGCGTTCTTGGTTTCTCATCCGCAGATTCAAGTTCTGCTTCCAAAGGGGAAAGTGTAGCAGATACGATTCGTGTAATTTCCTGCTTTGCAGATATCTGTGCAATGCGCCATCCAAAAGAGGGTGCCGCTATGGTTGCAAGCCAGTATGCCACAATTCCGGTGATCAATGCCGGTGACGGTGGACACCAGCATCCGACCCAGACACTTACAGATCTGCTTACAATCCGTTCTTTAAAAGGTCGACTCGATAATATGACAATCGGATTATGCGGCGATCTGAAATTCGGCCGTACCGTACACTCTCTGATCCATGCACTGGTACGTTATCCGGGGATCCGTTTTGTTCTGATCTCACCGGAAGAATTAAAGCTTCCAAGCTATATCAAGAACGATGTATTAGACCGTCAGAATATTCCTTACGAAGAGGTAGTACGACTGGAAGATGCCCTTCCTGATCTGGACATTCTTTACATGACCCGTGTTCAGAAAGAACGTTTCTTCAACGAAGAAGATTATGTACGTATGAAAGACTTCTACATCCTGGACAACAAGAAAATGGAGCTTGCGAAAGATGATATGTATATTCTCCATCCACTCCCAAGGGTAAATGAAATCGCCACAGAAGTAGACAATGACCCAAGAGCTGCTTATTTCAAACAGGTACAATATGGTGTTTACATCCGTATGGCACTGATACTTACACTTTTGGGAATTGAAGTTTAGGAGGAAGATAACAATGGTAAAAAATACATTAACTGTCGGACGTATTGAAGAAGGATTTGTTCTGGATCATATCCAGGCAGGGCGAAGCATGGATATCTATAAATACCTGCATCTGGATAAACTGGACTGCTGCGTTGCAATCATAAAAAATGCAAAAAGTAATAAAATGGGAAAGAAAGATATCATGAAAATTGAGTGCCCGATCGACTTTATGGATCTGGACATCCTCGGTTTTATCGATCATAACATTACCGTAAATATTATAAAAAATTCTGAGATCGTAGACAAAAAAACTCTCCATCTGCCTCACGAAATCCGCAACGTGATTCACTGCAAGAATCCTCGCTGCATCACTTCGATCGAGCAGGGACTGGATCATGTCTTCGTACTTACAGATCCTGAAAAAGAAGTTTACCGCTGTAAATACTGCGAAGAAAAATATGACGGAAGACGCAAATAAAGCAAAAAATACCGCCTGATAATTAATATCAGACGGTATTTTTATATTCATTCAAATTGCAAGCAAAACGATAAGCCGGGTTATGTCGTTGGGTAATCATCTTTCTAGACCCATCGTTACCAATGGGTTCAAGCAACCTACCTAAGACGTGACGGGCCGCCACATTGTCTTTATCCGGTCTTGCTTCGAATGGGGTTTACATATGCCCCTGCTGTTACCAGCAAGGCGGTAGTCTCTTACACTGCCCTTCCACCCTTACCTTCTCAGGAAGAAGGCGGTTCATTTCTGTTGCACTTTCCTTGGAGTCGCCTCCACCGGACGGTATCAGGCATCCTGC